>ERZ836358.1383-NODE-1383-length-23841-cov-3.565879_pt1 | contig 23841 bp, 19 predicted proteins | sample MGYA00519942_ERZ836358 | MGnify/ENA primary metagenome ERZ836358 (study PRJEB31850, sample SAMEA3708798) | human gut metagenome | biome: human gut; feature: human-associated habitat; material: faeces | place: China | collected 2014 ...
AAAAAAGCACGTCGAATGTTATTTTACGCGCAGAGAGGTTCCGCACAAAATATATGTGTTCACCGACGGGCAAGCGGCTGCTCGGAGCGAAGTGAAATTCGACATTGCCTTTCTTGATATAGAGATAGGGCCTGTCAGCGGGCTCGATGTGGGAAAGGCGATGCGAAAAAACAATCCGAACATCGTTTTTATAGTTGTTACGGCGTTTTCGAAATACCTCGACGACGCGTTGGATTTAAAGGTTCTGCGATTTCTCGAAAAGCCGATAAACAGCGAAAGGCTATATGCCGGTATAGACCGTGCCATAGACACTTTAAATGATACCACGGTAGGCTTTTACCTGCGTGACGGCGATATGGACTATAAAAAGATACTGCTTTGCGACATTATTATGATAGAAACGGACAGGCGCAGAACAAAGGTCTATACCGATGCGGAAGTTTTCCGCACAAAGAAAACGCTTTCCGAGTGGCAAAGAGAGCTGACCGAGCCGTTCTTTATGATGCCGCATAACAGCTTTATCATAAATATGAATAAAATAGTAAAATTCTCAAGAACGGAAATCGAACTTGAGGGCGGCAAAAAGCATTATATCGTGTCGGTGGCACCCAAGCGTCAGGCGGAGACAAAGCGTATACTTATGAGTTATTTTGAAAGCAGGCGATGAACTATGCTCGGCGAGGTCACAACCGTATATGTTTTTCTGATAGAGCTCGGTTCTCTTCTTTTGTATTGCTATCGAGTGTTCGGAGTAAGACGTAGGATACCATCGACGCTGCTTATGGGCATAGCCTGTTTTGCCGTTTATTATGCCGTAAATAAGATTGCCGATAACAATGTGGCGGTAAATATTATCTTTGGCTTCTTGGTAAATTACGTGATATTGAAGCTCGGCTTCAAGGCGAATGTCAAGTCGGCGGTTTTTCACAGCGTCTTGCTTGCCGGCGTACTTACGGCGACGGAATTTATAGGTATACTGTTGATTTCGGGCTTTTTCGGAATAAATATAGCCGATTACAGGTCAAACGATGTGCTGTACGCCATGGCGGCGGTAATCGCCAAAACATTGTACCTTATTTCCTGCCTTGTGATTTCCAATTTCACCTCGCGTGAAAAACAGCATATAGACCACGGCCATTCCTGGTATCTGTTGATTTCTCCTTTTTCAAGTGTGTATATCATAGTTCTTATAGCAAAATTGTCACTGCTCGTTGACATAAGCGGCACTCTTGCTTATGCCTGTATAGGCGGCAGTGTTTTGCTCTTCATATCTGATATAATGGTATTTGCGGTATACGAAAATATGCAGCGCAAGTCCGAAGAAATAATGAAGGTCAATATGGAACGCCAGAGAGAGGATATAAACAGAGATTATTACGCCGTGCTTGACAAGCAAAATGAGAATATGCATATTATGGTTCACGATATAAAGAATCATCTCGGCGTAATAGAGAGCATAGCGGATAATGACAAGGTTACGGCTTATATAGGTGAGCTTTGCAGTAATATCGGTAAATACTACGCGGTATCACAGCTTACCGGAAATAAGATGCTTGATATTATCATAGGCAAATATACGGCTCTTTGCAGTAAAAACGGCCTCGATTTTAATGCCAAGGCTTTAACCTCGAATCTGTCCTTTGTGCATGACAGCGATATTTCGGCAATGGTGGGCAATCTGCTTGACAACGCTTTTGAGGCGGCGAAGCAAGCAGAAAACGGTAAAATTGAGTTTTCTCTTTATACCATTGACGGTAAGAGCTGCGTGGTCAGCGTCATAAATACAGCCTTGACGGCACCAAAATGCGAAAACGAAACTCTTGTGAGCGCCAAGCCGGACGCAAAGTCTCACGGATACGGAATAAAAAGTATTAAAAAGACAGCTGAGAAATACGGCGGCAGCTATTCGTGGTTCTATGATGATAAAAACAGGGAATTTCACGCTATGGTTATGCTTCCGATATCGTCTGCAAGCTGTTAAAGTAATCAGCTTTACATATTGTTTTGACTGAAATGACTGTAAAACTCCGATAGGCACTCGGGTGCCGGTCGGAGTTTTTTGTTTTAATGACGCAATACTTGACGCTGTTTATTTTGACATAAAACAACGTTATTGTTATTTATTTGCCTAAAAAATACGTTTCTGTTCATATTTCGTTCACAAATAGACTATATTATATTTATCAACAATTGTCTATAAAGGGGAATGGCTTATGGAGAAAAAGAGGCTCGACAAGGAAAAAATAAAAAACGCAAATCAAAATTTCAAAAAGAATTTTTTTGAAACAGATGACGATAATCATCTCAGCGGCTATGAGGTTTTCTATATCTTTATGATATGTAACGTTATAGGCTACTGTGTGGAGATGGTGTTTTGCTATCTGAAGCACGGATATTGGGGAAGTCGCCAATCTCTTATCTACGGGCCCTTCGGCCTTGCATACGGTCTCGGAGGCGTGCTTTTGAGTTATCTTTTGTTTAAGGATACAAAAAAGGCTTGGTGGAAAGTATTTATCAAGTCATATATTTGGGACACCGTTGCCGAATACATCTGTTCCCTTGGCGAAGAGCTGGTGTTCGGTCACGTATCTTGGGATTACAGCAAAATGCCGCTTAATATCAACGGCAGAGTCTGCGCTCTTTATTCGGTATTCTGGGGGATTATGGGTCTTGTATGGGTTAAACTCATATATCCGCTGTTTATGAAGCTGATACATAAAATACCGCTTAAAATAGGTAAGGTGCTTTTCTGGATAATGTTTATTCTTATTCTTATAGATATTATTCTGTCCTGTGAAGCCGTATCTCGCAGAAATGCTCGTGACAAGGGCGTGGCGCCGCAAAATCGCTTTGAGCAGTTTATGGATAAGCACTATACGGATGAATTTCTCGACAAGGTTTACGCAAATGCCGTTGCAACGTCATGATGATGCCGCGAAGCAAGCACGGTTGCCGATACCCACTTTGCTGCATAGTATATACTGTGCAGCCCGATATTAAGTCTTGAGCGAGCGGCGGCGAGATGCGCACTCCGGAGTCATCGCGCGGCATTGTGCTCTGGCTTTTCTAAGAGAGCAATTAAATATAGCTTACACAAACGCCGAAGTGACGGCTGAGCGTTCTTTTTGAGCGTGTATCGTCTCTTCGGCGTTTTTTGTATTTATCGGTGGCAAATATATGTAAAGCAATATGCATTTACACGTCATTGTTCGTTATATTTAACAAATAAGGACATCTTGTTTTTTACGTGAATTTAACATTAAAATGTGGTGCTATTTATATTTTTATGTTAAAATTAGATAAATTTATGATTGGGAGGAAGACAATGGAAAACAAGATGCTTGATGACCCTAACAGGAAATACGTTCCTAAAAAAGAATTTATAACATATTCCGTTTCAGCACTCGGGCAGGGCATGATATATGCGATAATGTCGTCGTATATATCCGATTTCTACTTGAATGTGCTTCGAGTAACACCTATATTCGTATTGCTTTTAATGTTTTTGGCAAGAATATGGGACGCAATCAATGACCCTCTTATGGGTATGATAATGGACGCCCACGAGCCGAAGCACGGCAAAATGCTGACTTATATTATCGCAACGCCTATTCCGATAGCTTTGCTTACGCTCTCGCTGTTTTACGCTCCCGATATTTCAATGACCGCAAAGATGATATATGCGTCGGTTACGTATGTTTTATGGGGAATGATATACACAATGTCCGATGTCCCGTTCTGGAGCCTTCCGAACGCGATGACTCCGAATCCCTCGGAGCGCGGCAGTATACTGTCAATAGCGAGAACGACCAACGGTATAGGCTCGGCCGTACCAATGGCTATATTTATGATACTCGGCTTTGTACTTCCGTCTCTTACAGGACTCTCGGGACTTGCGCTTGAAAAGACAAAGTATATGTCGATTGCTTTGGTGGCGTCTATAATAGGTAATTTGCTTTTTGTAATGACGTATTTCAAGGTTAAGGAGCGCGTCAAAATACCCAAGCCGCCGAAGCGTAAAAAGGGTGAGCCGTCCTCTTTAAAGCTCATATTTAAATGCAAGCCGCTTATGCTTGTTGTTATAATGGGCATATTGGCGTCGGGCAGATATATGTATCAGGCGGCGGCAATACACGTTGCAAGATATTCGTTCTATATCGGAAAGGATATTACCGGCCTGTCGCCGGAGGAGACTGAGCAGGCTTTACAGTCGAGTATATCGCTTGTAAATACGGTGTTTGCCGTAGCGACGGCTGTCGGTATGTTCGGGGCAATGCTTATAGTTCCGAAGCTTATCAAAAGAGTGTCCTACAAAAAGCTTATAGTCGTTTCCTGCATACTCGGCTTTGTTTCGAGTTTTATCACATTCTTTATAGGCTACAATCATTTCTGGGCGTGTATACCGTTTGTTATTCTTTCTTGCGTTCCGTGCGGAGTTATAAACTGCGTATCTTCCGCAATGGTCGGCGATTGCCTTGACTATATGGAGCTGACCACGGGCCGCAGGCAGAATGGGCTCGGAAATGCCTGCCAGTCCTTTGTAAATAAGCTCGGGAATGCGGTTTCAACAAGCGTCATAGTGCTTATGTATATCCTGACCGAGCTTGACCTTAACAAAATAGGAACCTCTTATACGGTAAATCCGCTCACCATGTCGCACGGCATAAGAGTGGGTATGTTCTCGCTTATTTCGATAGTTCCGGGCATATCGCTTCTTCTTTGTATGATACCGATGTTCTTCTATGACCTCACCGGCGACAAAAAAGAGCGCGTGACAAAAGAGCTTGCCGAGAAGCGAGTAAAAGAGGGTATGGTAATAAGCGAATAATGCCTACTGCCGCTGTAAGCCTTAAAAATGCAAGGAATATCAAACTTTAATTTATTTTTAATAATTTTACTCTTTACAATCCTTCCGAATGTGTTATCCTATAAGAAAAGATTTGACACAATTTTAAAATGTGTTGAAAAAGAAACGGAGGGGTAAATACGAAGGCTTATATAAATCGTATATTGCACGGTGAAAACAAGGCGAAAAAATGGGAAATAATATATTGGTGGGTTCTCAGAGCCGTTATGGTTGCGGCGTTCATTGATTCGGTTTTTGTGAGAAAGGACGTTCAGCAGAGCTTGCAAACGGCGGCCAATTTGCTGCTTATGTTCCTGTGGGAAATATTTATGATTTTTCCGGAAAAACGGTGGATGCATTATGTTCCGTCGTATATTCAGGACTTTTTGGCGGCAGGGCTGTTTATGGGGTCGTTCGGCGGCGCATATATGGACCTTTATTACAGCTTCCCTGCGTATGACCTTGTAATGCACAGCGTAGGCGGAGTTCTTTGCACATTTGTAGGATACGAAATACTGGTATGTATGCAAAAGCGCGACAAGGTTAAGGTCGATTTGCCGATTGTGATTTTCGGAGCGTTCGGTATATCGTTTTTTGCCGGTACCGCATGGGAACTTTTCGAGTTTGTGTTCGACCAGGTGGCTCCGCAGATAGGCGACGCTCAGCATTGGTCGCTTGCTCTTGCCGAAAAGGCGGCGGAAGAGCACGGCATAGGCTTGCCGAATGTCATAGCTGCAAGAGATCCAATGCGCTATGCACTTATTGATACCATGGAGGATACTGTGTGTAATACGGTAGGTGCTGTTGTGGGCTGGATAATTTTAAAGCTTCGCCCGTATCACCACACAGGTAAGCACAATGTAAACGACCTTTTTAATACATATGAGCCCGAAAGCAAAGAAAAAGTGAAAAGCTAAACCAAAAAGGCAAATAAAAAATCCGATACGGCGTATACCGTATCGGATTTTTGCATATCGGGGCTTTGTCGGCACAAAATACTGAATGCAATAAAAAGTGTCGGGGTGCTCATATGAAAAAGCTGTTTAAAATGTCGGCTGTGATTTTGTTTGTACTTATTGTTTTTTCGGCGTGCGGAAGAAACGAAAGCGTCAGCGGAAAAATTACATCATTTCCGCCGTACGGCGAGCGAGTCGTTACCGCGATAGGCGATTCGATAGCCGCAGGCTACGGACTGGATTCACAGGAGGATAATTATTTGACGCTGTTTTCCGATAATATCGGAGCGGTATTGAATAATGACGCCGTCAGCGGTTATGACAGCGGCGAGGTGCTGAAAAGTCTGTCGGACGAAAAGACTGCGGCAGATATAAAAAATGCCGATGCGATTGTTGTATCCGTAGGCGGGAATGATTTTTTCCACCGCAAGGATATTATGATAGACGCACTTAAAAACGCCCTGCTGCACGGCGAGGGCTTCTTCCCGGAGGAAGTGACAAATATATACGATGAATACGAAAAAAATCTTTCGCGCATAATCGATGAAATAAAAAATATGAATCCCGATGCCTATATCATAGTGCAAACGGTTTACAACCCGTTCCTAAAGCAAACGCTCAATTTTTCATATATAAACGTCGGGAAAACGGCAAACAGATATGTTACGAGACTTAATGACTCGATAAAAAATGTTTGCAAAACAAAAAACAGGGTTTTTGTATTTGATGTTGCTCCGGAGATGAATGAGGATGCCGAAAACTTTTACGGCACGGATGAAAAGCTTGATATTCACCCCACAAAGCACGGGCACGCTACGCTGGCAAGGGTGTTTACCGAAAAATTCAACGGGCTTTTAAAGGATTGAGCGGCAGCGTTTCCGGGAGCCGAAAATTTAATATCTGAAGCCCTCGCCGATTATTTCGTCAGCGCCCGTAATTACGGAAAAAGCCTTTGGGTCGGTCTCCTTGACTGCCGCCGTAATAAATGCTGCCTCCTGTATTTTTACGGCGGTTATTAAAACGCTCTTTTCTTTATCCGTGTATCCTCCGCGTGCGTTTAATACGCTGACGCCGCGGCGAAAATCCTTTGTTATTTTTTCCTTTATCTCTTTGCCGTGCTCGGTCACTATGAATATCAGCTTGCCGTCGCCTGTACCGTAGAGCAGGTAGTCAATGGTTTTTGAACTTAAATATATTACGATTATTGAATAAAGCAGGTTTTCGACGCTTCTGTACACGAAGAATGACGAGCCGACTACCAAAATATCGAAAAATAAAATGATCCGTCCCATAGACAGGTGCGGATGCTTCAGCTTTATAAGCTTTGCCGCCGTATCAACTCCGCCCGTGGTTGCGTTGCGGGCAAAGACAAGTGCGAGCCCTGCGCCTCCGGTAACCGCGCCGAAAAGGGACGAGAGAAGTCGGTCACCCGAATATACCGGCAAAAAAGCGGAGGTGTAATCTATTATAAACGATACCGTAAATGTTGCGAAAACCGTTTTGACTATAAAGCCTTTGCCGAGCTTTTTGTATGCCAAAAAGAAAAGCGGTATGTTCATAATGAATACCGCTGTGCCGATAGGCAACGAAAAAAGCCTGTTGAGTATGGTGGCTATCCCTGTAAAGCCTCCGTTTATTATACCGTTTGGCGCAAGAAAGCTGTTTACGGATACGGCATACAAAATGCCTCCGGCCAAAAAATAAAATATGCTGACCGTAAATTCTCTTGCGATTTTATAAGTTATTTTCTCTGTCCGCGTTTTCTTCGCCGCCTTCGCATATCATACGGAACAGCTCTTCAAGACGATTTTCTTCGCCCTTTAAAAACAGCCATCCGAATAAGCTTTCAAGTCCGGTGGCATAGTGATAATCACCCTCGGATTGGTTTTTAGGTGTGTGGTTGGTGTGAGCGTTTCTGCCGCGCTTTAAAACCGACAGCTCGTCGTCGGTCAAATGCGGCATTATAAGCTTTGCCGCATTTGCCTGAGCAGCGGCGTTAACCGTCTTAACCGAAAGCTTATGTAATTTATCGGCGGGGCGATTCGCTTCAAGCACAAGGCGTTTTCTTGCAAGCAAGCCGTAAACCGCGTCGCCGAGAAACGCAAGAGTCAGGGGACTTAAATTATTTATATTATTTTCCATTATTTATTCCTTATTCAAAAAATTCGGCTTTGTATTCGTTGAATTTTTTAAGTAGCTCTTCCTCCGTGAGATACTCGGTGAGGCAGCCGACGCCCGTTACGCATTTACCACCCGTTAAATTCCCGAGCAGTATGCAGTCCCTGAACCGGTAATTGTTGAAAAGTCCGTACATAAATCCGGCAAGAAATGCGTCGCCTGCTCCTGTAGAGTCCACGCGCACATATTCGTCTATTACGGGAACGGTAAAGACCTTGCCGCCCTCCATACCCATACAGCCGTCTTTGTCAAGCTTGACCATGGGATTTTCAATATATCTTGACAGCACCGAAATGGCGTCCTCGGGTGATGCTGTTTCGGTTATTTTCATAGCCTCCTTTTGATTTGGGACATAGTAGTCGCAAAGCTCTATGAGGTCACGGTAGAGCGAAAGGCTCATATCGTCGGTATATCCCGTGTCCAGCACCAGAAGCGTACCCTCGTCTTTTAATTTTCTGTATACGTCATAGTATCCGTTTTGAACCTCAACTATTTTGGCACCCTTTGACATTCGGTAAATTTTTTCCGCGGTAACATCATTTTCTTCGGCGTCGGGGCCGTAGGTTACGAATGTACGGTCCTCCGGAGTTATCATTGCCGACGTTATGTTAAGCGGAAGTACACCGCCTTCATAAAGGTTTGTGATTTCCACGGAGTTGTCGCGGTACTCATTGGATGCAAAATCCGAAAACATATCAAGACCGAGCCACGTGGCGGTTCTAACCGGAATGTTCAGTCTGCCGAGATTCACCATTGTACCGGGGACTCCTCCGCCGAGACACAGCTTGAAACCGTCTGAATAAAGCTCTTCGCCCAACTGCGGCAGCCTTTTAAGACCCGCATAAAGAATATCAATGTTTGTTTTACCGGTACCGGCTATAAAAGACATTCGTTTTTCATCTCACTTGCTTTGAAAATATATTTTATTTTGTTATCATACAACATTTTGTCTCATAAGTCGAGGCATAAAATGCATAAATTGACAGTTCACAACATTGTATTGTACTACGTGAATATAAAAAATCGTTTTAAAGTTAATTTTTATTGACTTTGCACAGTTTCTATAATAAAATATTAGATATACTTTTGAGAAGGAGAGTTCATATGGATTTAAAACCGCTTATTGACAAAAAAGACGAAGCAGCAAAGTACATGATTGACGAAATTACGCATATCTGTAAGGATATGGATACTCGCAGCCCCGGCACTAAGGGAGAGAAAGAGGCTTGCGAGTATATGGCAAAAGTTCTTAAAGAGGATTGCGGCTGCGAACGTGCGGACGTTGAATCGTTTAAAGAAAACCCCGGCTCATTCTTCGGCTGGATATACTTTACGATTACCTTCGTTCTTTTGGCAATCGCGCTTTACTTTGTGGCACCGATTATTTCGCTTATTCTCATTGTTGCAGGTCTTGCAATAGTATTTTTACAGTTCGGCCTTTACAAAAAATGCGTTGACCGTTTCTTCCCCGAGCTTACCGGTCACAATGTTACCGCAGTTAAAAAGTGCACCGGCGAAGTAAAACGCCGCATATTCTTTAACGGACATCCGGACGCTGCTTGGGAGTGGCCTGTAAACTATGCGCTCGGCGGCATAGGCTTTGAGGGTCATGCCATAATCTGCGGTCTCGGCGCAGTTTATTATATGGTAATATCCATTATTTATATGGCCCAAAACGGTATTTCCTTCGGTGTTATAGATACTTCCTCTTATCTTTTCAAAATGGCTCTTTGGGGACTTCTTTTTGTTCCGTTCCTTGTAGGCCTTTATTGGATGTGGAATAAAAACCGCATTGTTGACGGTGCCAACGATAACCTTTCGGGCTGCTATATGGGTATTGCAATTCTCAAGGCTCTCAAGGATAACGGCATCGAGCTTGAAAACACAGAGGTAGGCGTTATCCTTACCGGTTCAGAGGAAGCCGGCCTTCGCGGAGCAAAAGCTTGGTGCGAGGCTCACAAGGGAGAGTTTGACGACGTTCCCACATTTATTTTCTCATATGATACAATTCATGACCCGAAATATCTTATGACGAATTATCGCGACCTTAACGGTACCGTTAAAGCCGATAAGGACGTCTCCGACCTCTTTATGGAAGCAGCAAAAGAATTGAAAATTCCGTGCAAAAAGGGCTGGGTTCCTCCGCTCGGCGGTGCTACCGACTCTGCCGCATTTGCACAGGCGGGCTTCAGAGCAACAGGCGTTACGGGTCTTAATCATAAGCTTGAGGATTACTATCATACTCGCCGCGATACATATGACAATATGAACGCCGAGGGTCTTGCAGGCTGCTATGCTGTCAGCGTTAAGGCTCTTGAGATGTTTGATAACGGGGCAAAACAGTAATCCGGTTGTAAAATACAACAAACAGGCAAACCGAAAACGCTTTAGTTAAGTGAAATGTTACGAAATATGACTTTGCGTCGCATTTAATCTTGACTAAACAATATTTTCGGTATAAAATCTAAGCATAAACAGCGAAGGCGTTGTGATGTAGTTCACAGCGCCTTTTTTGTTTGTACGAGAGCTTTTAAAAGGATTTGTTTTAAATCCGTATTACATTTAACTCTCGTGCTGATCGACAGGCGTTTGGTTCGTACCGATTGATAGAAGCGCCGTCGGTTTCTGTCATACGAAAAGCTTCGGGCTTATATTCCGAACGGCTTTTCCGTACATTTTCCTCATCCCCTTGTAGCTGTCTCGGCGGCTCTGCCCTCTTTTTCCGCCGAGGCAAGGGGGCAAACCAGCCCTTTTCATTTTAATTTATTGCATAGGAAACACCGCCTCGGTAAAACGGGGCGGTGTTTCCGTTATATTCTAATGTCCGCAACACAAAAGGGGACTGCAAAAACATAAGCTTTTACAGTCCCCGAACGCAATATTAAATTTATTTTTTCATACCGACAAATTCATATCTGCGTATTATTTCTTCTACCTCTTCGAGTACGCCGCTCCAAAGCTCCGAGCCGAGGGAGGCGTATTCCTCGTTTTCCTTGCCCTTACCGCATAGCATTGAGAAACATTTACCTATGTTTTGCGATATGTCGTCGTTTTTTCTGACGGCGAGGTAATAAAAGCTGTACTCGGCACCATCGGAGAACTCTTTGTAGAATTCCTCTGCCTTGTCGTGTATGTCATCGTACAGGGCATTTATTGCCGTGTTCCGGAGTATGTTATTTGGCAAAAGCGAGTTGAGCTGATACTCGGCGGCAAAGAACATAAGAATTTTTATCTGGAAACTCTCGGCCTTTGTGTACTCCTTATCGCCGATAATCGGACGAAGCTTTTGAAGCAGGACGTCCTTGTCAAGAAAAATCGAAGCAAGATAAGAGCCGAGCCGCTTTGATTTGTCGATGTTGCCGTTGCCTCTCTCCTCGTTCATTTTGGAGATAAGTCCGATCTCGTCGAATTTGTCATCTCTTTTTTCTTTTTTAAAAATTTTTACATCGCTGTCGTCCATAGTAAACCCTGCCTTTTAAAGGCTGCCTTTCTTAGGTTAATTTGACTTTGCGGCTTCCTCAGCGGCTTTTTGAGCCTTTTTCTGCATTCTTCTGATTTTAGCCTTGTATCCGAGAAGCTTTGTAACGGCATCATCGGGAACATCAATGTCGCCTACGGAAACCGGATACCTGTTGTAAAGACCGCAGAAATCTGTTCCGCCTGTCATTAAAAGCTTGTTTTTGGTAGCGAGCTTTTTAAGCTCGGCGCGCTGTGCTTCGGTTGCCGACGGATGCCAAACCTCAATTCCGTCAATTCCGCATTCTATAAGACGAGGTATCGAGTCGATGTTTTCGTACAGATACGGGTGAGCGAGAACCGCTATACCGCCCGCGTCGTGAATCGCACCGACAACCTCCTCGATATCGGGGTATTTCGGCGTTACCAAAATGTTGCCGTCGGACTCTTTGTTGAACAGCTTGTTATAAAGATCACCGAAAATGGTGTTTGTATAGCCGCTCTCCATAAGAGCCTGCATTATATGCGGAATAAAAATATTTGTTGACCCGGTGGCGCATTTGATGATAAATTCGGCCGATACCGGATAACGCTTTGTAATCTGAAGCATCATAAAATGAGCTGCTTTTTTACGGGCAAGCGAGTTTTTGTGGCAAAGCCCCTGGAGCCTGTCCGGTGCGTCGCTGAGATAGCAAAGTATATCTACGTATTTTCCTGTTTTTTCGTCTCTTGATGACAGCTCTACCCCGGGAATGACATTCACCCCGTATCTGTCTCCGATTATTTTTCCTCTTACTGTACCTGCGAGACAGTCATGGTCTGTTATGGCTATTGTCTCGATTCCCTTCTTTTTTGCCAAAAGAACCAAGTCCTCTATTCCGAGTGAGCCGTCGGACAGCTTGGTGTGGCAGTGTAAATCTCCGCCCAAAATGTTCCTCCTTGAATTACCTTACATGCATACATACTGTTTTTACACTGAATGAGTAATTTACACCAAAAAAATGATAAATAAAGCGCAAAATCCCTCAATATAATATGACATTATTATACTCTTTTCGCGAAGTTCTTGCAAGTTTAATATTCTTTTTACGGGTAATTTGTAGTATTTAGACATACAATATGTATAAGTGACGATATTATTGTTACATTTTTGTGAGTTCGCACAAGAAACAGACGACTTTTTGTATATGTGGAAGTGAATTTGCGGTTGCTTTTGTAAAATATCCGGATATGCGTAAGCTTAAAAAAGTATATTTTTTGTTTTTGTGCCGAGCTCGGGGAAAATAGACTTTAACCGGCCCTGTTTCGCACTTCTTTGAAAATTATTGACGTAAAAGCCTCTCCTTATTCAAATTAAGTGTTGACAAAAGGGTAGTTCCTTGTGTATAATATTCAAGCATTCGCAAGTAGTGCGGTTTGCTGATATGGCTCAGGTGGTAGAGCACATCCTTGGTAAGGATGAGGTCGGCAGTTCGAGTCTGCCTATCAGCTCCAAAAAAGGACTAAGCAATAGCTTAGTCCTTTTTTATTTTTAAAAAGTCTGTTTTTATAAGCCGTTTTTGTAATCGTCTATCACAAGGCGGTGAGTAGACGGGATGTTTTTCGGTATCTCTTCCGGACAGAACCACTCGAGAGCCTCCGATTCGCCGTCGTTTATCATAAGCGTCCCGCTGAAATCCTTTGTGGTGTAGGCGGTCACGACAACATACCATTCGTCGCCGTTTTCCGCTTTGCAAAGATGATCCTTACCGGAATACACACCGAGCAGCTTGAGATTTTCGACGGTGAGATTAGTTTCCTCCCGAACCTCTCTTACAGCTGTTTCAACGGTTGACTCGCCCAATTCCATAAGACCTCCGGGAAGCCCCCACTTGCCCTTCGGATATGTTCTTTTTTGCATCAAAATTTTTCCGTCTTTGTTTTCTATGATTACAAGGCTGCCGTTGAGAACAATTCTTTTGTGACCTATCAGCTTGCGTAAATCTTCGATATAGCCCATTTTAAAGCTCCTTATACATAGACGACGCGCTTTCCTTTGTTGCGTATTCGGTTACATTCAAGACCTGATATTTTGTGACCTTTTGCCCGAAGGTGATTTCAATAACATCGCCCTCTTTTACATCGTAAGATGCTCTTGCCGGCTTGCCGTTTACGTTGACATGCTTTGCGTCGCACACCTCGTTTGCCACAGTACGCCTTTTTATGATACGCGAAACCTTTAAATATTTGTCAAGTCGCATTTCTTCACTCCCTTTACAGCTTAATTTTAAAATAAGAGCCGCCTTAAGTCAAGAAATTAAATTGTTGAATTCCTACTGCTTTTGTATTATTATAAAAAAGAATGTAATAACGATTTTTTTCGGCACAGAGGATGTTTCACTTATGGATATAAACACAAAGGAAGTTCTTCGCTATCTCGGCTATAAAGGTCGTGAGGCGGACGAAAAAACCCTTGACCTTATCAATCACGTTAAAATTGAAATAATTACGTCGATTCAGCCGAGAAGTCTGTACAGAGAGTGCAAACTCGAATACCTGTCCGACAGTGCCGTAAAGCTTGACGGTATCGAATTTCACTCAGAAAAGCTTGTGAAGCATTTGAGAAATTCCGACAGAATATTGCTTTTTGCCGCAACGCTCGGTATGCAGAGCGATATTCTCGTAAGACGGTACGCGGGAGTTGACACCGCGCGAGCGGCGGTTATGCAAGCGGCAACGGCGGCGGCTGTCGAAAGCTTTTGCGATGACGTCTGCGAAAATATAGCAAAGGAAGAGGAGAAGCGAGGCTATTATTTAAGACCGCGCTTCAGCCCCGGTTATGCCGATTTGTCGCTTGAGAGCCAAAAGGAGTTCTTTAAGCTGCTTGACTGCACCAAGCGCATAGGGCTTACCCTGTCGGAGAATTGTATGATGATACCCACAAAGTCCGTTACGGCGTTTATAGGGCTTACCAAGGATAAGGACTGTAATTTTAACGCCTGCGCCGCATGCGGAAATAAAAACTGCGAATTCAGAAGAGGTTAAGCTATGAAATTTATCGACCTTTTAGGTAAAGAGAGATTGTTTTTTGACGGAGCCATGGGTACAATGCTCCAAAAAAACGGACTTTCTGCCGGCGAAATTCCCGAAACATGGAATATTACTCATCGGGAGACCGTTTATGCCATTCACAAGGCGTATGCGGACGCCGGCTGCAATATAATAAAATCAAACACCTTCGGGGCAAACGCGCTGAAATTCAAGGGTACCGATTACACGGTGGAGGAAATTGTTACTTCCGCGATAGATATAGCTAAAACGGCCGTGTCCGGCAAGGATAAAACCTTTGTCGCTCTTGATTTGGGACCTACGGGAAAGCTCTTAAAGCCATACGGCGAATTACCGTTTGAGACGGCATACGAGCTTTACAAGCAGCAGGTTATCGCGGGCAAAAAAGCGGGTGCAGACCTTGTGCTTATCGAGACGATGGGTGACACATACGAAATAAAAGCGGCGGTTCTTGCCGCCAAGGAAAATTGCGACTTGCCGATAGTCGTAACCATGATATTTGATGAGAGCGGCAAGCTGCTTACCGGCTCCGACATCAAGACGGCGGTATTTATGCTCGAGGGGCTCGGTGTTGACGCAATAGGCTTTAACTGCGGACTCGGACCTCGTCAGATGCTTTCTCTTCTACCGGAGCTTTTAAAATATTCAAGCACGCCTTTGGCAGTAAATCCCAATGCGGGGCTACCCGAATGTGTTAACGGAGTTACGTTTTTCAATGTCACACCGGAGGAATTTGCCGATGATTTAAAGGAACTTGCCGAAATGGGTGTCTCGCTGCTCGGCGGTTGCTGCGGAACTACGCCGGAGCACCTGAAAGAGGCTGTAAAGCTGTGCAAGGATATCCCTGTTTTACCTGTAAAGCAAAAAAACATTACAGCAGTCACATCATACTCAAAAACGGCTGAAATAGGCGAAAGACCTATAATAATCGGTGAAAGAATAAATCCGACAGGCAAGAAAAAACTTAAAGCGGCACTCGTTTCGGGCGACAGCGGATATATCTTTTCCGAGGCTCTGTCTCAGGTCGAATGCGGAGCGGATGTACTTGACGTTAACGTCGGTTTGCCCGAAATCGATGAGCCGAAAGTAATGTGTGATACCGTTAAGGGCATACAGGGAATTACAAATCTTCCGCTTCAAATAGACACCTCCGATCCCGCGGCAATGGAGCAGGCACTTCGCATATATAACGGCAAGCCGCTTATAAATTCGGTAAACGGCAAAAAAGAGAGCATGGAAAAAATCTTTCCGCTCGCTAAAAAATACGGCGGAGTCGTGGTTTGCCTTACGCTTGATGAAAGCGGTATTCCCGAAAGTGCCGAGGGCAGAATCAAAATAGCCGAGAAAATAATAAATACCGCAAAGGAATACGGTATAGATAAAAAGGACCTCATAATAGATACGCTTGCTATGACCGTAAGCACCGGGGCTGAAAACGCAAAGAGAACGTTACAGGCTCTGTCATATGTTCGCAACACCCTCGGCGTAAATACGGTTTTGGGAGTTTCAAATATTTCCTTTGGTCTTCCGAAACGCGATAACATAAACGCGGCTTTTTTCACTCTTGCCATGGGCAGCGGACTTTCGGCAGGTATTATAAATCCGAAATCCGACAGTATGATGAATGCTTTTTATTCCTATTGCGCGCTTAACGGGTACGATGAAAATTTTGAGACGTACATAAGCAAGACGTCGGATTCGGCACCGACGGCAAAAAATGATAAAACCGACCTTAAAACTGCGGTTATAAACGGGCTTTCCGGAGCGGCAGGGGAGAATGCAAGAGAGCTTTTAAAGACGGAACAGCCTCTTGACATTATAAATCTATATTTGATACCGGCACTTGATATTGTCGGTAAAGGCTTTGAGGACGGAACAATCTTTTTGCCTCAGCTTCTTATGAGTGCCGATGCGGCAAAGGCGGCATTTGACGAAATCAAGGCAAGCATACCTGCCGAAGCGAACGGCAGCGAGAAAAAGAACAAGGTAGTTATAGCCACCGTCAAGGGTGATATTCACGACATAGGAAAAAACATTGTTAAGGTATTGCTTGAAAACTACGGCTTTGACGTAATCGACCTCGGTAAAGATGTTGACCCGGAAATTATAGTTGATACAGCAATAAAAGAGAAGGTCAAGCTCGTGGGTCTGAGTGCGCTTATGACTACAACGGTTGTGAATATGGAGGAGACCATTCGCCTTTTAAGAAAACGCTGTCCCGAATGTAAGGTGATGGTCGGCGGAGCCGTTATGACTCAGGATTATGCCGACAGAATAGGCGCCGATTCTTACGCAAAGGACGCCATGGGCGCTGTGCGATACGCGGAAAGGCTGTTTTCCGATGAGCAATGAAATAAGCTTGATACGGCAAAGTGTAATTTATAACTAAATATATTTAAAAAGGGTTTTGCGGATTCTTGTGTCCGTAAAACCCCTTATTTATCAGGAATTATGGGGATTTTACTTTATACGTTTCCTGCTTGTGCAAATTGCGAAAAAATATCCTTGCAAACGGATTTTATATATGGTAAAATTACCGTTACAATGTAGTGAAAGAGGGATATATATGTTTTGGTTTTTGGGAGTCCTTGCGGGACTTCTTTTGAGCGTTGCGGATATTTTTCTGTTGACGCGCAAGAGAAGCGCGCCTGCTTGCATTATTGCTGTGTTACGCGATACTCTAGTGAGTAACTTGGCGTCGCTCGGAATTATGTCGCTGATACTGAGAATACCGAATGTGCTTTTGACATCGGTGCACGGTAAATGGTATCCGCTTAAGTATTTTGTATTTGTTTTGGCTGTCGGGCTTGTATTTTTGTTCGGTCGCGGTGTTGTCGAGGGTGTAATATCCTTTTCACACACAAAGCCGAAGCACAAGGTCGGCGCATGGATACTTCGTATTTTGTCGATGCTTTTGTTTGCTCTCGGTATGGCGGCATTCACGGCTTCCATCTGGGCGGCAGATACATTTGCCGGACTTACACCCGACCAGATGATGATAAATTTGAATACCGATACCGGCGGCGCAAGCCCCGAGGTTATGAATACGCTGTTCCAAGGTCCTGTTTTGCTTACGGCTGTGGTAACAGTTCTGTTTTGCGTATTTGCTTTTTCAACGAGAAAAATCTTATACAAGCTTCACGAAAAACAGCGCACAGTATTTTCGGGACTTGCAAGACGTCTCACGGCTCTTTTCTTGGCACTTCTTATGCTTTCCGGCGGCGTGGTGTTCGGTGTAAAAAAGCTTTCTCTTCAAAAGCTCTATGCGGCTTATACTGATGATTCGCCGTACATAGAAGATAATTTTGCCGATCCCAAAAAGGTTAAAATGACCTTCCCGGAGAAAAAGCGCAACCTTATCCATATTTATCTCGAATCTATGGAGAACTCGTATTTCTCAAAAGAACTCGGCGGATATATGGACACAAACCTTCTTCCCGACCTTGGAAAGCTCTCAAAAGAGGGCTACAATTTCTCGGATCTTCCCGAGGGCTTCGGCGGTAATCCGTCCTCGACGGGCGCCAACTGGTCTGTGGCTTCAATGGTGAATATGAGTAGCGGCTTGCCCATGAAGGTGTCGGTCGGTGCCAATGCATACGGCTCTGCCGACAATTTCCTGCCGGGAGCTACCACAATAGGTGATATATTAAAAGAACAGGGCTATAATCAAACCGTTATGTTCGGTGCAGATGCATCCTTCGGCGGACTTGACTACTTCTTTGAGGAGCACGGCGATTACAATATAATGGACCACAAGCGTGCGAAGGAAGATAACTTCATTCCTCAGGATTACAGCGTTTGGTGGGGCTATGAGGATGATAAGCTCTATGAATATGCAAAGATGGAGCTTACACGCTTGGCAGGCGAAGACAAACCGTTCTATTTCGTTATGGAAACGGCTGATACACACTTCCCGGACGGCTACCTTTCTCCCAATGCCAAGACTCCGTTTGATAAGCAGTATGCAAACGTAATATTCTACAGCCAGGCAGAGACGGTTAAGTTTGTACGTTGGATACAGTCTCAGCCGTTCTATGAGAACACTACCATCGTAATTAACGGCGACCATCTTAGTATGGATCAGAATTTCTTTAAGGACTTTGACCCGAATTACAGACGTACATGCTTTAACCTTATACTTAATCCCACACCTAACTGCACCTCGGCTCCCGATACTCGCTTCCATAACCGCGAGTGGGCGACGTTTGATATGCTGCCGACAATGCTCGCAAGTATCGGCGTTGAGATAGAGGGCAATAAGCTCGGTATAGGAACAAACCTCTTCTCTGATACACCGACTCTCTTCGAGCGTGACGGAACCGATTTTGTAAACGAAGAGCTTGAAAAACGAAGCAATTTCTATAACGAGCATATTCTTGTCGATTGGTCAAGAGTAGGCGGCGATAAAAAAGACAAATAATAAATTCGGGATGTAAAACATAAGTTTTACATCCCGTTTTTTGCTTATACGATTTTTGTATACTGAACCTTGTAATTACTAAATAACTATGCCGCCGTTTACGGACAGTACCTGTCCCGTGATATATGACGCTCTGTCATCGGTTAAGAATGAAACCGCATTTGCCACGTCTTCGGGAGTACCGAGCCGCATTACGGGGATTTCTTCACGCAGCATATCTACGGTATCTTTACCGAGCTTTGTCACCATTTCGGTGTTTATAACGCCGGGGGATACAGCATTTACAGTAATTCCGGACGGAGCAACTTCTTTTGCAAGTGCTTTGGTAAGACCTATAAGGCCTGCTTTTGCCGCGGAATAATGCACCTCGCACGAGCCTCCGGTCTCGCCCCATATAGAGGAGACGTTTATTATCCTACCCGATTTTCTGTGAATAAAATAGGGGAGTACGGCACGGCAAAAGTAAAAAGCACCGCTTAGATTTGTGCTTATCATATTTTCCCAATCCGAATCCGTAATATCGGTGAGGAGCTTTTGCTCAGATATTCCGGCATTATTTACAAGTACGCTTATTTCGCCGAAGTCACGCTCTATTGCTTCAATTGCCGAAGTTATTTCCGAGCTGTCACGTACATCGCATTTATACGTTTTTGCGCTGCCGCCCGAAAGAGTTATTTCGTCAGCCGTTTTCTGTGCTTTTTCGGCGTTTCTGTTATATATAAGTGCAACGGAAAAACCGTCCTGTGCCAGTCGTTTTGCAATTTCGGCACCGATACCTCCGGAGGCACCGGTAACTACGGCTATGCTCATTATATTACCCCTTTAAATAAAAAGTACAGCTTGGTCGCGAAGTAATCGAAAAATCCGATTACAGACAGCCTGCAAGCTTATAATATATTATCACATATACGACGATTTCACAATCCAAGATGATATGTTTGTCAAAAACTGAACTTTTTTGCTTTTTACTATTGCAAAAACAGCGCGGTTCATTTATAATATGTGAGCAGCTAAATCAAGGCTGTTTTTGTTTTGAATAACATTTGCTACTGTGGCTCAGTTGGTAGAGCAGCTGATTCGTAAACGGAAGGCTGTTCGCCGATTTAGGCTCAAAGCAAGTGAAAAATTGAATAAATGCTGATATGGCTCAGTTGGTAGAGCAGCGCATTCGTAATGCGCAGGCCGTCGGTTCGAGTCCGACTATCAGCTCCAAAACCTGCGTAAACACGGCGTTTTCGCAGGTTTTTTCTTTTTCTGAAATGAATTTTAAAACTCATTATGCAACAAAAAATCTCACTCTTTTTCAGGAGTGAGATTTTTTCATTTATTCGATTTTTCGTCCAAGACCATCTATTGACCATTTATGAATTTGCCGCATTTCCGCCGAGTAAATTACCCATTGTGTTTGCAACATTTTCTTGCATGGAATCCGTTACATGCATATAGGTGTTCATTGTAAATCCTGCGTCTGTGTGACCAAGCATGTGCGATACTGTTTTAATATCCATTCCTTGTTCAAGGGATAAGGTTGCAAAGCTGTGTCGTAAATCGTGGAAGCGTATTCTCGGCACACCTGCCCTGTCCTGTATTCTGTGTAATCTTCGTGTGACTGCTGAAGTATCTCTTATCTCTCCTGTTACAGATGACGGGAATATGTATTTTGATTTTGGCACTTGATTTGCTTTTAACTCACTTAATAACCGAATACACTCATCGCATAATCTTATCGTTCTGATTGAACTTTTTGTTTTCGGTGTGTTGATTTTTATCTCGCCTTTGATTTTTTGTACCGCCTTGTTTACCGTTATCGTTTTGTTTTCAAGGCTTAAATCATTCCATTCCAAAGCACAGATTTCACCTAATCTCATACCCGTTGTCAGTTCAAGATAGTAGAATTCATAGCAACCCGAACGCTTGGTTTCTTCAAGAAATGCTGTCAATTCTTCTTTCTTCAGCGTTTTCATTTCAGGCTTTGTGCAATTTGGAAGTTTAACTTTTGATATGGGATTCTTTGGAATTAAATCTTCATCTACTGCTTTTTGAAGGCAAGAACTGAGTGTTCTCTCTATCCCTTTTACAGAATAATATGCCAATCCGTTACCGTGTTTTTCTCTGCCTCGTTGCCTGCCGTTACTGAATAATCCCACCAAAAACTGCAGACAGTTTACGGTAGACAGCTCGCTTAATTTCATATCACCCAACGCAGGTAAGATATTGGTTTTGAACCTTTGCTCGTAACCGTTTACGGTATAGTCCTTGATCACATTTTTGCAAAATGTGTTTATCCATATTTCGTACCATTCATTAAGCGTGGGATCGGAATCGGTCAAGTAAGTATGAGAAGATAATACAGATTGTTCTTTCAGATATTCTTCTTTGGCTTTGTTCAGCTTTTCTTGACATTCGGATTTGGTTTTTGCGGTAACACTTTTTCGTTTTGTCTTGCCGTTTTCATCTTTGCCGATGTTAAACCAACCTTCCCATCTCCCGTCTTTTCTTTTGCGAAGTGTTCCTTCGCCTTTTGTTCTTCTTGCCATTCTATAGCCTCCTTTCTGCTTATGGCAACTCAAACATTACCACAAGCCTTTTTCAATAGCCAGATAATTATCTTTTAGATTTTTCATCAATCCATTCCTTAAGTTGTTCTTTTGGAATGGATTTTCTTCTGCCTAACTGAACAACAGGGAATGATTTGTTTTTTTCAATTAGCTTATACAAACTGACATTTGATATGCCAAGCACCTCTGCCGCTTGATTGACTGATAGCATTACGGGCATTTCATCAAAGTTTTTATACACTTTATCACCTCCGTTTCTTTGCTCACAGGTTCGCACAAATCGCCTGTAAGCCGTTTTTAGTTTTAGTCCGACGAGTTACTCTATTTTTGATCAAACTCGTCAATTTTTGCTTACAGCGTTGTCAAAATTTCTTGATTTTCAATCATCATACCGCAACGCTCAAGTGAATACGAAAAAGTCTTGATTTTATGCGAAAAACAGCCTCAACTGCATACGAATTTGGAATCATACGCAAAAGTATTACGATTTGAAAAGCCGACAGGCATTGCCGGACGGCGTTTTCGGGCGTTTCAATGCCCGAAAATCATACCCCTTTATCCTGCTTTAAAATCGACGGCTTGAAATCCGCTTCAAAACCCACTCAAAAGAGCCGAGATTTCATACAAAATCGCATCAAAAATCAATTACAAAAATGCAAAAGAAAATCGCCGTTTTTTCAAGATTAGGCTTTTAGATTATTCGTCATCAGCTCTTACAGTGGGGTACACTATATTTGATGAACTGTGTAGATATTACTTTGCTGTGCGTTTTCAAAAAATCTTTGAGTAATATCTATGTAACCTTTTTCTTCGAGTGACTTTAACGTGTTTCTGCAAGTGGTCGGACACATATTACACTTCTTCGCCATCTTCGGAACAGACCAAAAACTTACACCTTTGCTGTCGCCAACCGAAACAAGAAAACAGTAAATCATAAATTCGTGCGGCGAAAAGTTTTCATCAAAGATTTTGTTTGGCATATAGTAAACCTTGCCGTCGGTTTTGTAATTTTTATTTGCGTACATTTTTGAACTTCCTTTCAAATTATTCGAGAGAATATTTTTATAAAGTGAAAACCAAAAAGAAAACACCATTCAAAAAAACTCCCTCCACTATACGGAGAAAAATTCTCATTTTGTTCGGGTGTTTTTCAAAATTCTTTACACCTTGTTTACATTTGATTTCACCATAGCAAAAAATACCCCTCTATAATACAGAGAAAAATTCAAGTTTTGTTGATGTGTTTTCAGAAAAAATTTATAAAAAAAAGCCTGCACTTTTTCAATGCAGGCAATAAAAATGACTTGATTAAATTTACAAAAAGAATTTCGTATGCTTTGGTTCTTAAAGAGCAAACCGAAAGATTTTGAATAAGAAGTATTTTTATTAGGAATGATATTTATAGAGCAACAAAGATTATAAAAGATTGATTTCACCTTTTATTAAACTAACACAAATCATAACTTTATATATGATTAAAGGGACATTCATTTACTATATCTGTTTCTTGACTATTATAAAACGAATTTGATTCATCATATATGTTTTGTCCATCTGTTGTCAATATTTTATATGAACCTTCAAGGAAAACAGTATTACCAAAATGGTCTATTGAATAAAAATCATTTTCTTCAAAAGTGAATATAAATTCTTTTGTATCACCCTTTGGAATAAATTCTCTCTTGCACTTGATTAACGATTTAGTCGGAAGTTCGTAATTTGTTTTGGGATAGGTAATGTAAATCTGAACTACCTCATCACAATCAAATTCACCGGAGTTTTTAATTAAGCAAGATAATTGTTTCTCTTTTGAATTGTAATCGATTTTTAACAAATCGAACTTTGTATAAGTCTTTCCGTAGCCGAAAGGATATTGCACATCACCTTTAAAATATCTGTATGTTCTGTTTTGCATGGAATAATCGCAAAAATCAGGTAAATCATCAACCGAGTTGTAAAATGTAATCGGTAATTTACCGCTTGGAGAACATTTGCCGAAAAGTATGTTAGCAATAGCCTCTCCGCCTTGTGCTCCCGGATACCAGCATTGCAAGATAGCGTTTACTCTGTTTTTATATTTTCTAAAATCTATACAGCCACCTGAAAAGTTAAGCAAAATTATCTTTTTGCCTGTATCGAGCAATTCCTCAATATATTCTTGTTGATTAAGCGGTAGTTCTATTGTTTCACGGTCTCCCTGTTCACCGATATTGCCGCCTCCTCCTGCAAGAGCGCCACCAGCTTCTTCGCCCTCTATCGAGGAGTCAAGCCCTGTGCACATAATGATAATATCCGATTCTGCGACAGATTTTAATGCTGTTTCTTTGTCATGTTTTGTGCTTTGATTATAAAGATGTATGCCCCTTATAAATTCAGTAT
>ERZ836358.1432-NODE-1432-length-23254-cov-14.036812_pt1 | contig 23254 bp, 20 predicted proteins | sample MGYA00519942_ERZ836358 | MGnify/ENA primary metagenome ERZ836358 (study PRJEB31850, sample SAMEA3708798) | human gut metagenome | biome: human gut; feature: human-associated habitat; material: faeces | place: China | collected 2014 ...
ACTTCCAGGTGGTGGGTCTGGACATGGACGTGTTCCACGCCATCCAGAACAAGTATCTGGACGACTTCAAGGCCGCTATGGACACCGACGACAAGAATGTGCGCGATGCCGCTCTGCTGCCCATCATGGACAAGATCGCCGAGGAGTACCCCGACCTGACCGCTGCAGACCTTGATCTGGTCAGCTACAAGATGCAGAAGTTCGTGGTGCGCCGCTGGCTGCTGGACGAGGGCAAGCGCGTGGACGGCCGCGGCATCAACGAGATCCGCCCGCTGGCTGCCGAAGTGGGCATCCTGCCCCGCGTGCACGGTTCCGGCATGTTCACCCGCGGCCAGACGCAGGTGCTGACCACCTGCACTTTGGGCGGCACCAAGGACAACCAGCTCATGGACGACCTGACCGACGAGCAGACCAAGCGCTATATCCATCACTACAACTTCCCGCCGTACTCTGTGGGCGAGGCCCGCGCACCGCGCAGCCCCGGCCGCCGCGAGATCGGCCATGGCGCACTGGCAGAGCGTGCTCTGGTGCCCGTGCTGCCCTCTCTGGAAGAGTTCCCCTACACCATCCGCTGCGTGTCTGAGGTGCTCTCTTCCAATGGCTCCACCTCTCAGGCATCTATCTGCGGCTCTACGCTGGCCCTGATGGACGCAGGCGTGCCCATCAAGGCACCCGTTGCCGGCATTTCCTGTGGTCTGATCACCGAGGGCGACCGCTGGATGACCATGCTGGACATTCAGGGCGTGGAGGACTTCCATGGCGATATGGACTTCAAGGTGGGCGGCACCCGCAAGGGCATCACTGCCATCCAGATGGACATCAAGATCGATGGCCTGACCTACGACATCATTGCTGAGGCTTTCGAGAAGTGCCGCAAGGGCCGCCTGTATATTTTGGACGAGATCATCAAGCCGGTGATCGCAGAGCCCCGCCACGAGCTGAGCCGCTACGCACCCAAGATGTTCAGCATGATGATCCCCACCGATAAGATCAAGGATGTCATCGGTAAGGGCGGCAAGGTCATTCAGGACATCTGCGCTACCTGCAACTGCAAGATCGACGTGCAGGAGGACGGTCATGTGTTCGTCTCTGCTGTGGATCAGGAGGACGCAAAGCGCGCCATCTTTACCATCAAGACCATTGTGGAGGACCCCGAGATCGGTGCCATCTACAAGGGAAAAGTGACCCGCCTGATGAACTTTGGTGCCTTCGTTGAGATCGCACCGGGCAAGGAAGGTCTGGTGCACATCTCCAAGCTGGACACCAAGCGTGTGGAGCGCGTGGAGGATGTGGTGGCCGTGGGCGATGCCATCGTGGTCAAGGTGACGGACATCGACCAGCAGGGCCGCATCAACCTGAGCCGCCGCGATGCCATTCTGGCGCTGGAAGCCAAGCGCGCCGAGCAGCAGGCACAGCAGCAGTAAACCCTGACTGCATAAAAGAAACCGAAAAAGAAGACCCGATGCAGATGCATCGGGTCCTCTTTGTTGTATCAGAAGGAAATTATACTGCGCGGTATTTGCGATCCAGCGCCCAGCCGAATGCAAACAGCACCACACCGCTGACAGCCAGCACCGGCACGGGCCAGTTCAGCTGACCGGTCTGCGGCAGACCGCTCATTGCCGGGTTATCCGGGTGGCCCGGCAGAACGGGGCTGTCTGGATTACCGGGTGCTACCGGATGATCCGGATGGCCCGGGGCCACGGGATTGTCCGGATGGCCCGGAGCCACGGGATTGTCCGGATTACCGGGAGAGACCGGGTTATCCGGGTTGTCCGGCGGGGTAGGCGTATCAGGATAATCGGGCGTAGGCGGCGTGTCCGGCTTGGTGGGGGTGTAAGCACCCACCTTGGGGCTGGCATCCACCGTATAATTCCACTTGCCATCCTCCGCCATGGGCAGAGAGACAAGGAACGGATTGATCGGCTCATAGCCCTTGGAAGCCTCGGTCTGCACGATCAGATACAGGCCCAGCTCCAGACCACGGAAGGTCACGTTGCCGTCCGCATCAATGGTCTTTGTGGTGCCCTCGGCGCTTTGGGGCAGATACTCCTGTAGCTGGGCCGCAAGGGTGCTGTCGGTCAAATCACCCAGCGCAATGCCGCAGCCGTAGAAATCGCCGCAGTATTCGTAGCTCAGGTTGCCGTTTTGGCGCTTTACCTCGGCCACACGGTACAAAGTGAGCTTGCCGCCGCTCAGCGCCTTATCGTTGGCGCTGTCGTACAGCGTAACGAGGATGGTGCCGGTAGTGGGATTGCCGCTGCTGTCCACCAGCTTGATGTTTGCGCTGGTGGCAAGGGCAGGCAGCGCACTTGTTACCAGAAGGCACAGCACCAAAAGCAGGGCCGCAGCGTGCTTTTTGAGATCAGTGCGTTTCATGTTTTTCACCTCTTGTAGATTTGCGTTTGCGGTTGGAGAACAGCAGCCAGAGCAGCAGCACCAGCAGCAGGGGCAGTGCCATGATGGGAGCTGTGATGATCGGTTCGATCTTGATGGCATCGGCTGTTACACGGATGTGCTTGAGCTTGTCCGGCGTTTCGATGCGCCGTCCGCGCACCAGAAGGCGGTGGGAGTTGATGCCGTAGGGGGTGCAGGTCATCAGGGTGACGTAATCCTTGCCGTCCACCACCTTGAGGTTGTCCGTCTCGGTGGGCAGTACAATGGAGATCTGGTCCACCTCATAGGTCAGCACCCGGTCCAGCACCGTGATGGTGAAGGTGTCGCCCACTTCCAGCTGGTCCAGATTGGTGAACAGCTTGGCACTGGGCAGGCCGCGGTGGGCCGAAATGACCGCGTGGGTGCTGCCGCCGCCCACCGGCAGGCTGGTGCCCTCCAAGTGGCCTGCCGCCACCTGCAGCACGCCATCGCTGGTGCCGTGGTAGATGGGCAGCTCCACACCGATCTTTTCAATGGTGATGTAGCCCATAATGCCGGTGCCGGTCACATCCAGCGTGGCGTTGTAGCTGGTGAACCGGTCGGCATGGAACAGCGCGTCCGGGTCGGCGGCGATCTGCGCATTGAACGCATCTGCCGCCTCGAAATAGGCGCTGTAGTCGGCATCGGTCAGATTGTCCACGTCCTCGGCATAGGTGGCCACAGCACGGGACTGATGCAGCTGGTTGACGTAATCGCTGAGGGTGGGGTATAACATCACGGATAGACCCACGAAAAAGACGAGGATCAGGATGATGGTGCTTTTGTTCTTTTTCATGGGCTACTCCCTAATGTTATAAGGATAGGAGCGGGGGCCTTGCGGCCCCTTTGCTCCGGGTTCTTGGGGGAAATGGAGCTTACTTGTTCTCCATGCGCTTCTTGGTGACCAGCAGAACGATGGCCGCAACCATCAGGCCGCCGCCGACCACATAGAAGATGGTAGTGCCGATGCCGCCGGTGGAGGGCAGGGTAATGCCGCCGGCTTTTATGTTGACGATATCATTCGTCAGGTTGGAGCCTTCAAGATTAACCTGATCATTTCTGGAGTGGTCTGCTTTGATGGTCACTGGGATTACTTTGCAGGCACTGTAACCGTCAGGAGTTTTGGTCTCCTTCAGGTAGTAGGTGCCAGCGTCCAGACCCTTAACATTGAACTGACCATCTTGGCCAGAGATCATCTCAACGCCTTTACCCTCAGTGCTAAAGTCGCGAGAGTAAGTGCCGTCATCATTCATTTTGAGCTTGATCTCATCTTCATCATGGCAAGCTTCATCGCTGTACAGACGGAAGCCGGCGCCCGCCAACACATTATTCGGGTTATCATCATCGTGATACTTGGTGTTGTTCAGCTGGTAGGTGTACACATAGACTGGAGTGCTTTCGGGAGTTTTACCAATGGATGACTCGTCTTTGGGATTGTTGGAATAGGTAAGATAAACTTTATTTATGTTACTAGTAGAACCACCTGCAATATTGACATAGGCTTTGTCGTTCAGGTGTGCAGTATAGGTGACCGTAATAGTAGCGCCGTCATTCAAATCAAACCCTGCGTCTTTGGCACAGGCCTTAACATCAGGAATGTTTACCACAAAAGAGTTTTGACTTTCAAGATCGGTAGTATCAATGGTATACTTCAAAGAATCTTTGGGGATATTATAGGTCTTGCCATTGGATTCAATGACTACACTATCGAGGTTGTCATCTTTGTCATAAGTAATGCCATCGGACAGGGTATCATGAAAGATAACCGAGTACTTATCATAGTAATCGTAAGCACGGCCTTCGTCTCTGCCTGCGGGCAACTTAGCGATCAGCTGGAACTGGAACTTTTCGTTGATTGCATGGTCAGCGGAACTGCCCCAACCACCAGCAGAGCTAATGTCGTTGTTGTCGTTGTCATAAACTTTCTTCTCAACAGTGGGTTTTACAACCTTATGATTAATTATAACGTTAAATTCTCCTTGGTGGGTATCATTCACCAGGAGGAAGGAATTGTAGGCATGATAGTAATCGCCATCGTTAAAGTTGATAGTATCAACGATCAGATAATAACCTGCCTCGGGAATGGTGATGGCACCGCCGTGACCTACAATGTTGGATTTCGGGGCTCCACCATCCGAGTAGAGATAGTGGCATACAAAACGCGCGAAAGCGATGCTGTCATCATCGGAATCGTCCCATTTGCTGATAACCGCAAGAACTTTCTGAACAGTGGCAGCGTCGGTAGCGTCGGTAGCGACGATAGACTGAAACTGAGCGCCAATGATAGGAGCTCCCTTCAGTTTTTCCAGAAAATTATCAGGATTAGTGATGTGGCTGCCCCACGTAACGTCGGAAAGCGTCGGATTGTCCTTACTACTAATAACACCCTTGAAGATCTGGAAAGCGATGTAATCGTGGTGGTCGTAGAGGTCCTCCTTAGTCTCCCAAGGTTCGAATGCAAACGCCGGGATCGCCATGGCGCACACCATGGCAACTGCCAGCAGTGCGGCCAGCAGCTTTTTGATTACTTTCTTCATCATGATTTGCGAAAGTCTCCTTTCAAGTTTTTCTGATTCCTATTTTCAGGGTCTGCTTCCGGCGCAGAATCAATTTTGCCGCCGTGTCAGGAAGGATGCAGGCTTTTTAACGTGCCCCCCTTTCGCGTCTGCGCTTTCTGCAAACCCCGCACACCAGAGCGGCAAGCATCAGCGCACCGCCGCCTGCTGTATACAGTTTGGTACCGGCCCCGCCGGTAGAGGGAAGTTCGTAGTCGGACGGATCGGCCTGACTGGTGATCACAAGGCTGTCGGTTTTTACCGACTTTTCGGCATCATCGCTGATGGGCGTATCCAGAATCCTGATGTTATTGATTACTCCGTCAGCAGCCGTTTCGCCAACGTCCTTCAGCTTGACGGTGTAGCGGATAGAATAGGTGCCTGCGGCAATGGGGGAACCGGCAGAACCCAAGGTGATCTTGCGCTCACCATTATCATTTTCCCAAGTGATTCTGAGCGTTGTATTGCCGTTTTCCATGCTGAGCTGGAGCGAGTCTTCGACATATTCGGCGGTTACGCCGGTGGGCAGGGTCATGCTGTCCGCAAGCGTCAGCGGGCCGGCCTGTTCGTTCTTGACCACAAGCGTAACAGTGTAATCCAGGTAGGCATCGCTGCCATTGTAGCGCGGGTCCTTCACGCTCTGGTTAAGGTCATAGTTCTTATCGTCTTTTTGATCCTCATCGGGGGTTTCATCCGGGTTGATGGTGATATCAAGGGCGTAATCTTTGTTGACCTCGATCTGATTAAAGCCGCTGCTGGTGACCTCGCTCTGGTTCCACTGGAAATTGAAGGCAACGTTGCTGGTGACCTTGGCATCGGAAGTATCCGCGCCTGCGTCTTTCGCCTCTTTCTGCTGGATATAGTTTTGGTCGTACCGCAGCACGGCGTACCAGCAGCCGTCATTCCCCTTGAGCAGCCGGTAGCTGCCGCAGGTGTCATAATTGCCGGTATCTTCCAGTTTGCCGGAGATAAGCTCATCATTCAGCACATCAAAGCTCTTGGGCAGCTTAACATGGACACAGTAGTCGTTTTCCTGGATCGCTTGGGCCGGGATATCTGTGACGGTCAGGCTGCTGTGCAGAAGCTCCGAAATGGTGGTGACGTTGGTATCCTCGTATTCAGTGCCATTCTTGCGCTGCACCTCCAGAGCAGTGAGGTAATCCAGTGCATCCAGACCTTTGATGGTGGTAATGGCACCTGCGTCATCTTCGACTTTGGAATCCGGCGTAGCAACGCCATAATCGGCCTGCTGCGCATTTGCCACAGACACCAGCGTTGTTACCTGCGAAGCATTCAGCGTGACTTTAGCCACCTTGCCATCCACATCGCCGGAGATCACGGTCAGGGTGCCGGAATCTTTGTCCACATCGCTCACGATGCCAACGGTGCTGGCATCCACGGTGTATTCCTCAATGTGGGGCGCGGTGTCGGTGGTGGCCGCAGCATCCATGGAAAGCAGGGCAATGTCGGCATCGGCGGAATCATCCTGCACCTGCAACGGCTGGCTTTCCGCGGCCACAGCCTTGGTCACGGTGCCATTGTAAATGACGATATCACCGGGCATTGCGGCATCAGACGGCAGATCACCGTCAAAATCCATGGCATAGCCGCTGCCGGTCTCTTCGTTGTACAGCGCGCTGCGCAGCTGGCTGTGCAAAGACAGCACGCTGGAAACCTGCGGGATAGCGCTCTGGGGGATATCGGCATATTTCAGGCAGTAGGAAAGGAACATCACGTCCCATGGGCCGTAGTCGTTGCCGTAGTCGTTGCCGTAGCGGGTGTAGTGGCGCACGGTCTCGCCGTCGGCATCGTCCAGCTGGAAGTTGCGCTCGCTCTGCTCATAGCCCAGCTGGCTCTCGGCTACGGCCAGCAGGTCGTCGGCCCAGTTGCCGCTCAGCGTGGTGCCGGTCTGTGCCAGCCATTCGTCCTCGTCCTGCGTGCCGTCCAGCGGGTCGGACAGGCAGTTCACCGTGTGGTGATGCTCCGGCAGGCCGCAGACCAGCACTTCCTCGTAGCAGGCATCGGTGTGGTGGTGCACCGGGGTCTCGATCACAGGATCGACCACCACGGGCTTTGTGGCCACCGGCTCCTCAAACAGGGCCACCGGGTCATAATCGGGGTTCACTTCTTCTACAAGCTCGCCCTCTTCCAGACCGCACACCAGCTCATAGGTGGTGGTGTAGCAGCTGTCGTCGTGGGTGTGACAGAACAGACCACAGATCAGGCTGCCGTCCTCAGGATCAAAGCAGTCATCGGTGTGCTCGTGCTCTTCTTCCAGGCAGGTCAGCTCCCGCACTTCCTGGTAGCAGTCGTCGGTGTGCTCATGGGGCACAAAGATGTACTCCGGTTCTGCGGAACGGGCTGCAATGCCGGGATCATCCGCATCCATGTCGAATGTATCATCAAAAGACATGTCGTCGTCCGTCATGGTGGCGTTCCAGTCCTCCGGTTCGCCTTCCTCATAGCCGCACACCAGCTGCTTTTCATAGCAGGCAGCGGTGTGCTCGTGCTCCAACTCGCCGCACAGATATTCGGCCGTTTTGGCAATGCCCACGCCGTGCAGCTGCCAGTTCACGAACAGGCTGGTGGTAAGCGCCAGTGCCAGCAGCAGCGCAGTATAGCGTCTGGCGCGCTGGTGGTTCCGACGGAACTTTTTCTGATATTCTTTCACAATATCCCGCATGATTCCTAAACCTCCTTAGTGGATCAACGAGAAGTTGGACAAGGGCCATACCCGCAAAAAAACCTTGCCTACGATCTGACTTTTTTCCACACAGCCAATCACACTGCTGCGGCTGTCAATGGAGGTGGCCCGATGGTCACCCAGTACGAAATACCGGTTTTCCGGCACCTGATAGGGAAATTTGATGTCGCATTCGCCCAGAGCCAGTTCATCTACATATGGCTCATCCAGCGTCTGGCCGTTCACAGTGACCACACCGTCCTCGTCCAGTTCGATCACATCACCGGGCAGGCCGATGATGCGCTTGAGCAGAAGCTTGTTCTGCCAGTAAAATCCGCAAAGGTCGCCGGTCTTCATGTCGCTGTCCTTGACCAGCAGAATGATGTCCCGGTCCTGCAGAGTGGGGTTCATGCTGTCGCCGGAGACCTGCAGCACCGGCAGAAACAGGGTGGCCAGCAGCACGGCAATGGCCGCGACCACCAGCAGCGTGTAGACCGTGCTGCGCAGCACCCGCATATAACGGCTGCGGTAGGCCAGACGTTCGCGCTCTGCTTCCACCTCTGCTGTGGATGGAATGGGCGTGAACCTGATCTTTTGCTCTTTCATTTGGCACGCTCCTCCGGCAGGAATTCCGTGCTGTGATAGCCGTCCAGCAGTTCGCTGGCCCGGCGGTCAAAAGCGGCCCGGCGCTGCTGGATCTCCTGCTGCGTCCGGGCAAGCATTGCCTTGCAGTCCGCTTCGGTCTGGGCGCGCTTGCGTGCGGCGGCTTCCGTTTCCGCGTCGCACTGCTGCTGGGTGCGGGCCTTCAGGTTCGCAGCCTCGGTCTGTGCCTGTGCAAGGATCTGCTGGGCTTCGGCTTCCGCCTGAGCGCGCAGAGCGCTGGCAGCGGCATCGGTGTTTTTGTTTGCTGCGAGCACCGATGCAACGTATTCATCAGCCGCAGCCTGCGCCGCTTCAAACACCTTGTTCAGCTCCAGTGCAGCCTGCGCAATGGAACCTGCGTTTTCAATATGGATCTGCCGTTCCTGCAGCTGGGCAGACAGGGCAGCGTTTTCTGCCCGGAGCCGGTCCTCGCTCTGCTTGAGCGCCAGAATGATCTCGACTAATTCGGTGCGGCGCATGTGCCGCAGTTCACGGTCTGGCATAATGATCGATTTCTCCCGCAAAAAGTGGTCGGATTGGGCGAACGAAAACTTTCGACAAATACGAAAATTTTCGCACCACAAAACCACATTTGATATATCAGCTTTCGGCGTGACAGCGCCAGTTTGATGAATGACCTTCCACCTTATATGTTAGCACAGTATGCGTAACAAAAGCGTAACAAAAATGCCTTTTCCGTGCATTTTTTTGCCAAAGCCAAAGAAAAATTGTTTCTTTTGATGTAAACGATTAAAATGCGTTAAAAACAAAAAGAACTGTCCCCACAACGGAGACAGTTCTTGAAAAACAGATGAAAATAGAAGCCGGATCAGAAGCTCTTCAGCAGATCGCCCAGAGTCAGGAAGGACTGGTAGATCACGTTGACATTGTTGATGATGGAGCTTGCACCGGAGAAGATGCGGGCAATGGCGTTGAACACCTTACCGACATTCAGGAAGCTGTTGTAAGCGTCGCGGGCACCACCGTCCAGATAGACCATTTCCTCTTCGCTGATGGAGGCATAGTTTGCGGGCAGTTTCATAGTAGACATGGAGATTTTCCTTTCTATTGATAAAATTGATACAGTGTGTGAAAAGACTTAAATAAAGGCAGCCACGGCCAGCGTGGTGATCAGAGCACCGGCTACCGTCAGAACGCTCAGAATCGGGCCGTCATCGTATTCCTGCGCGGTCTGTTCCGGCTGAGCGGGCGTGGATGTGCTGGTGGAAGTGGTGGCATTTTTCACGGTCCAGTGTGCGTACACAGTGGTATCACCGGTAAACACCGTAGAGGTGCTGATTTTTGTGCCGCCCACCGGCTCGGTATACCAGCCGTCAAAGGTGTAGCCTTCCAGCGTAGGCTGCGCGGGCAGGGCACTGAGTTTGCCGCTCAGATTGGTGGTGACTGCCACAGCGGAGCTGCTGCCGCCCATGGCATCCAGACCAATGGTGTAGACCTGCGAATCCTTGTCTTCTGCGGCAAAGGCAGAGGGCAGTGCACAGCAGAGCAGTGCAGCGCTGAGCAGACCGAGGACCAGCATTTTCAAGATCTTTTTCATATGACTCCTCGCTTTCCTGACGAATTGGGATGTGGTGCCTGCCGGGAACGGAAACACCAGAACAGACCTCGATGTCCCCGCCATGAGGCAGTAGACGAAAAAGCCGGGAAGAGGAGGTTTATTCAATCCTATATTTACCACATATAGTGTAACAAAAGCGCAACAAAATGGGTGCATTTTGTTATTATGATGAAAAAAATTGGTTTTTCACAAATTGCAGGCTGCAAAAGGCGGCACAGAGCCGCCGCAAAAGCGGAAAAGTGGAACCTTCCCCTTGTGGAAAAACAAAGAATATGGTATAATATCTTGCACGATGCGCCATCGCCAAGCGGTAAGGCAGGGGACTTTGACTCCATACCGAAAGGCGGCTGTATTATATCGGATTTATATGAAGCTTTCAAGATTGTCGGTGATTCGATGATTTTGAAGGCTTTTTTCTTTTCTAAATTTAACAGAAAGATTTGCTGTGCCGGTCAGAAAGAGATTTTTTGAACGCATAAGGTGACCAATAAGGCTACCAAGGGCCGATGAAAAGGGTGGTTGTATGGCAAAATCTGAAAATAAGCGCCGCACAAAGGGCGAAGGAAGTCTCGAATTTAACGAGAAAAAGAAAAAATGGGTCGCTCGAATCACAGCGCATAGGGCAGACGGTTCATCTTTCAGAAAAACTTTTGAGGGAAAGACGCAGAAGGAAGCCAAGAGCAAGCGGGATGAATGGTTAAGACATCATAAAGAGGAATCAGAGAGAATACGCTCCAATGAAGCGTTTGGAAAGTATGTAAATGAGTGGATGGAGAACGTGGGACGTAATGGAATCAAAGCCCAGACCTATAAAAGGAATGTACGAACAATTAGAACCTATGTTGTGCCATATTTGGGAGAATACAGTCTTTCTGAATTGGACACAAAGACGATTCAGCTTGAATTGGTAAACCGCATGGCAAATGAACCGAACGCAAAGACAAAGATGCCCAATTCATTTTCTACAATAAAGAAGCCATACGATATTGTACACGCTTGCTTGTCATACGCTGTTAAAGTAGGAGATATCGCTTCAAATCCATGTGACAATGTAGTTCTCCCCAAGGAACGCAAAAGCGATGCAAGGCAAATCAGACCGCTTACAGACGAAGAAGCAAAGCGGTTTATCAAGGCTTGCAGTATGGGTGTGTCTTCTTATGAATGGGTTTGTGAGCTGATTCTGTACACTGGCTTGAGAATGGGAGAAGCCTGTGCGCTATGTCCTTCGGACATCAATTTAAAAGAAAGCTATATCAATGTTCATGCGACTTTGATAGAAGCACCTGACAGAAAAGCCGCCGGGACGGGATTCGTCTATCAAAACAAGACTAAAACCAATAAAGATAGAATGGTGTATTTAGGAAGCCGCGCCAAAGAACTGTTAGAAGAGCGTTTAGAGACCTGCCCGGCGGGCTGCTACCTTGCAAATCAAAAGCCTTTTCCTACAAATTTAATATATTTAGGGAGAGAATACAAGAAAGTGTGTAAGCGTGCCAAGATTGACAATGTAGTAGGGCCACATGATTTGAGACATACCTTTGCAACGAAGCTGATTCGTGCAGGAGTTGATATAAAAACAGTATCGGAACAATTAGGTCATAGCACAATCAGTTTTACGCTGAAAACCTATGTTCATACTGTAGAATCTGAAAAAGTGGAGAAAATGCAAGCTCTGAACTGGGATTGATATAGGAAGCGAACAAATAGATTTTTAAATTTAACAAAGAAAAGTATCATAGAGCCAAGAAAAGCCTGTCAGCTGCGTTCAATCGCGGTCTGACAGGCTTATTATATTGGTTATCATATTCTTTTGTAAATTTTGTTGGTTTTAGTGTTTCTTTTTAAGCTGCAATCAAATATTCTTTCTGCTCCATTTTTGCTTTTTCTCTGGCTCGCTTGGCAGCATCGAACTGAGCATGAACCTTTTTGTCAAGGCACACAATCAGATTGTAGCATTCATTATGCCTTTTAGATTCTGAATGATGAACTTCAACTTTCAAATCAGTAAAATCAAAAGGTGAAATGCCTTGCAAAGGGCCATTGATATATTGTGCCACAAGTCTATGTACATAAACTTTAAGCTTTGGATTATCGCATTTTAAGTATACATAATAGTAAGATGTTTCTGGTGATTCTGGATTCTTTGGATATTGGGTTAGAATTTCGGCATGATTGTGTTTGTATGATTTAATTCTGCTATGACTGCTAACTAGAAATGATTCTTTTGAATTTTGCATAGGGTACTTTCTAGTTTTACTGACCTCATATAAATCAATGAAAACCCAAAACTCTCCGGGTTCATCTTCAATATCATCAACACAATATTCAGAATCATAAATAAGCCGAACAATTTTCTTCATGGAGGTTTTTACTTGCTTTCCGTTAGAATCGATAAGGCTAATGTTAAAATCATCATCTGGGTATAGAATCTTATTCTTCCAAGTATTGATAATAGTATACTGCTTCATGCCATTAAGAATATTTTGAGTGATGATATATTTTGATTGCGGCAGATTATGGAGCTTGCTTGATAGGTCTATATCTAGGCCACAAAGCGTCCCATCTAAATTTAGAACATTCATAATTGATTTTACTCCTTAGATTATTAATATTCATTTCTGTTACCTCGTTTTTGTTGTTAAATTCTTTTTGATTTTTAATTGTAAGTGTACATAAATTTAAATTCCAGCCTGTTGGCTGGTCTAAGTTCTATAGAACATCAAAGTGTGTCCCTCCATAAAAATATTATTTTGTGATTGATATTCGGACTATAAATAAATATCAAAACCTATCGGGAATGATATTATTATCTGAATTCAACAGAGATTGGATGCAATGGCATTGAAAGCGTCAACCCAAGCATTCTGCTTATAATAACGTGTATGGCGGTGGGAGACTGAATTATATACATATAGAACAGCTCCGTTATAATCAATACTAAGAAGATATTTTACTCCGTTATTAACGATAACAAGTAAATCTGAAAAATAAAACTCAGAAAAATTATATTTTTCTTTTAAATTCAACAGATAATTTTTGACTTTTGCCTGTTTATAATCATTCCATTCTAACCAATGCTTAGACCTATTAGACGTAATATCCTTTTTCAATATAGCATTTCCTCCTGTCGATAGGTAAAAATAATAGTGTCGAGTGGACAATAAGAAATATTGTGTGAATTTAAGTATTAATTTTGACTCTTTATGTTAAATTGTTTCTTCCTTTATAAGAAAATGAACTAGAAAATGGCTTGAATACTGGACTTTTTGATGGTGGTTGACAGAAAAAATCTGACAATATCAATCTTTATCGTTAAGATATTGATATAGCAATTTTCTAAGTCTTGAAGAAGGAAGATATAAATATACGGGGTTATCTTCTCTGATTGCGCTACGCCAAATCCATTGAAGGAGCTGAGCGAGAGCGTATGTATCAGCGTCAAGGGGATATCCCTTGGCTGCTAAATAATCAGAGATAACAGGAGATGGATAAATATTCAGCAGATAGATAAGAACTGTTTTATCTTTAAATTTATTGGTTGCCCGACAATTACAAGCAAGAAAATTAACTCTACAGGAATCACGACTCTGACAACCTAAGCAGCCGTTTCCTTTTCTACTATCACGTTTTGCACAGCGATACTTTAATCTAGGACAATCGAATTTATTAGCGTACTGCTTGAAAGTAGACCAAAGACATTCGTTTTTGTAAGCTCCACGGATATGTGAAATATAGTTAACTGCATTGTTTTTTAGTTGTTCAATGGATTTTTTGGCAATTTTACTCTTCTTGGAATCAAACCAGCTTTTAGATAGAGCAGAATCAGCTTTAGCCGTGCTATTGAGTTCTTTCTTTGTTAAATAATTTGTGTTAAGAGGGCCTTCGTAGATATTTAGTAGAGATTTGATTCTCTGCTTTTGTTCAGAGGTAGTTGGGCGAAATCCCTCTTTAAATTGATGCCCTGTATCGGTCTGTTCAACATGATAATAGCCGTACTTGATATGATTGATATTCAGGTAAGATGTTAAGACACAGCCGTCAGAAAGATAGGTAAGAATGAATACTCGGCCAAAGGCTTTGAAAACTTCTGCATCAAACATCCAAAATACTTGATTTTGAGCAAGTTCAAAGAGGTCTTGGCGCTTGACTGCTTCCATGTGACGTTTATAGTCACCTTTATAAGAATCATTCAACCAGATAAGTTGCTTTGTATCCGGGTCGATTTGGAGCAATTCTTGTTCTTGCATGATTTCAAGGTCATTGAGTGTAACTTTATGAGGTTCGATAGTAGAGAGTTCTTCATCCAGAATTAAACAGTAGTCTCGAATATAATCCATAGCATCTTCTCGCAACAGTTTGAACAGTTCGTGAGAGATAGCAACATTGAATCCTTCTCTAAGCAGACGGAGAAGGTCACCGCTCTTTGACTGGATTGCGCCGGTATCATCTGGCTGCTTGAAATCCAATGAAGGACAATCTTCTTGAATACGGCTACATTCGCTGAGTAAGGGACTGACATAAAGATAATGATGGTCTGGATGCTGATTGATATAGTTGATGGCTGCACTGGTCTTGTAACTTCCCATAATGCTATCAACGATGTTGATTTTACTGCTTATAACTAACCCTTCTTCCTTAAATTGACAAGTGGACAGAATAAGCCATCTGTTCGGATGGAAAGCTCTTCGTCCGCTCTGTGTTGAGAATTGTAGCACTGTTTGTTGAGGTTGTCAAATATTACTCGTACCTACGCGATTTAATTATTTAAAAAGTTGCCTCCTTATGTCGTGATTTTAGCCAAATCGGGTGGAAATCAGCCTCAAAGCTGGAAATTTCATGCGCACATCTTACAATTGAAGGTAATGTAACCTGACAAAAGTTTGTGAAAAAAAGAAATCAAAAGGCCATCGCCGGTGAATTTCACGGCACACCAACAAAATTATACATTTTATGTTCGATGCTGTGTCAGTTTTCTTGATTCATCTTTTAATATGCGGCCTTAGCTCATCTGATAGAGCGGCACCTTACAAAGGCGTGGATACTCCTTTATTCTACTCTGTGCATTGATGGGCTACACCGTCAATCCAGAAAATCGGTTCTTGATATTTGTAAATTCAGAGCTCTTTTAAAATTCAACCAAAAGATAACCCTTCCCGTATTGGCGGGAAGGGTTTATATCTGAATTTACTTTTGTTTCGGCGTGAAGAAAACACGGTCAGTAACCCAATAGCCACGCTCTTTAAGCATCTTATCAAGCGTTGGGCGGCTAATATGGAGCTTTTGCGCCATCTGACCTTTAGTTAGTTCGCGGCGCTTGTACTGCTCATATGCGGCATTAAAAGCTTTATCATCAATCTTCTTAACTTGCCCGCCTTTAAATTTTCCCTGCTCTTTTGCAATGGCGATGCCTTCACGTTGCCGCTCTAACAAGTTCTCCCGTTCAAATTCATTAATAGCGGCTATCATTGTAAGCATCAATTTTCCGGTCGGTGTGCTGGTATCAAGGTTTTCTTTGTTTGATACCAAGTGAACGCCTTTCTCCTGCAACTGCTCCACGATGGACAACAAGTCTTTCGTGCTGCGTGCAAGTCGGCTGAAATCATGGATGTAAACAGTATCGCCTTCACGCACATAGTCAAGCATGGCTTCAAGTTGGGGGCGATTCATATTCTTGCCACTGACCTTTTCGGTAAACCACTTGTCGATGTTGTGCTTCTTGAGCGCTTCAATCTGGCGTGCTTCGTTCTGCTCTGCGGTGCTGACTCTGACATACGCAATGTTCGACATATTCTAAAACCGTCCTTTCGGCTGAGTTATCGTCCTTACATTTAGTATTATACCATAGTGTAAAAACAAAGTCTATAACTTTATTTACAAGTTTGCAAATAATTCATAAATGAACTTGAATTTTACACTATCGGAGCCAAATCAAGCGTAAAGCGCAAGTATACTCTGATTTAACAAAAAAAAAATCCTGCCCCATTTTCACAGGGCAGGAAGTGCGTTTATCGGATATGCGTTAAGTTAGGTTGCTTTGCGTCCTTCGGCTTTTCCACTAGAGATGTAATGCTCGTAGTATTTTACATTATCGTCGCCAAAGGCTGAAACAAGGTCAGGGTTGTTTGCCTTGTAGGCATCAAGATTAAATTCGCTGCTGCCTTGACGGCCTTCTTTCATTCCACAGTTAATGAAGTGTTCAAACAGGGCCTTTTGATTATTGCCTAGTGCTTCATTTAAGTCAGGATTATAGTTCAGATAGTCTTTATAGTTATAGACATCAGTATACTGATTGAGTTGTGTTTTAAAAGGTTTATTGTCTAAATCGTGCTTAAAATAGGGTGAATAAACCGAATTCCCAGAAACAACAGTTTTAGAACCATCCATGAAGATAACTTCGGCTTTTGTTACACGAAAATCCGCAATGGTTGAATTATACCAGCAAATTTCAAAGTAAGAATAGTCCTTGTAAACTGCATTAGCAATTTCATCTGCGGACAAAAAAGTTTCATCAAGATTTGTTCCACTAGCATAGTAGTTTCCAAAACTATCCATACTGATAGCATAATTAAGGCCAGAGCCCTTATGATATAGTGCTGGGTTAGTAGTATTAATATAGTAGCCTGTATAGTAGCTGGTTTTAAAAGGGTCATCATCGGCGCAGTAAGTCTTAGTATAGGGAGAAGTACTATTGGAATGCAGAACTGTTTTATAAATAGGGCCAACAGTTTCCGCAATTATACTAGACCGGTTACGAATATCACATTTTACAGGGTCTCCAACAGCGTTATAAGCAGTCAAATGCCACTCGATGTATTTAATAGGCTTATCCGAATTGCTTCGATACCAAATTTGCGGACTGACACCACCAACAGAGTTCATGCTAAAATCTGTCCACATGACCTCAACAGCGGGCTTCGCTCCAGCTGCAAAGCATGGAACTGCAAGTAAGCAGCATAAGAAAGCCGTTACAGCAATCGTCAAAAATCTTTTCATTAAACGTTCCTCCGATTCACAGAATGCTTTTTGTCTCTAACTTAACTTTGAGAATCTTTTGAGAAAGTATATAGTTGATAATGGTAAAATTTCTGAACTATCCAATAGGCAATAAGGACACCTGCTATCTGTGCAAGAATATCCCAAACATCAAATGTTGCGTGTACACAGGAAAGCAACTGAAAGCATTCTGTAGCAGTTGCCCAAAACAGGCCGTAATATAATGCCTTATGCGAATTTCCTGTGCTTAAAGCAATCGAACATTCTAGCGAATATGCCCAAAGCAAATCGCCTAATTGGTACTTAATAAATCGGCCAAGGATGCTTTTGGGATAGACTTCGTGATATAAAAGCACTCTTATATGTTGAAAGTAAGGGCAATAATTTTCTGCTAAATCAAATAAACCGTCCTTGTGAATGAACACATACAAGAGAGTGCCCGCCAAAAGCGGAAGGGCAATACTTACATACCAAAAAGCGGCTATAGACATATGTCTTTTGGATTTTTGCTGAATCATGTTGTTGGAATAAGATAGATGAGCGTACAAATAATAACAATCACAATCGTGATGATGGTGCCTGTTTTTCGGGCAGAAGCATCTTGAGTGGCTATTTTATCTTGTTGGGCTTGCGTTGTATCGTTGTACATTCCTATGATGATTGCCTGATGGGCGTTGTTTCCAACAGTAACCAAACTTTTGGTTCCGTCTTTCCAGTGGATTTCAAGCATAATTTCTTTTTGGTTGGAACCAAGTAACAAACCTGCGTTGCCAATAAGAGCTTGTCCAACAAAGGCGCTTGCAACATCATTTGACGACGTGCGGTTGACCTCTGAGACACTTTCAACATTTAATTTGTTGATGTAGTGAGCTTGCTCGCCGGGCGCTAAAACGTATGCTGATTGACCGTTTGCAGACACCTTTATCTCTGCTCCCGTGTATTCACCAGCTAAAACTTTATCAGCCATTATGACATCCTCCCTTTTTGGCATATCCATACACCCATTGTACGCTTTGCCTGACTGAATGTCAACAAAACTATACGCATTTGGATAATTTAATATCAAGAGCTGTATAGTAAAGTAGATGCAGGAAGGTGAAAACATGATTTCAGACAACATCAAGCGTCTTCGGGAGAATGCCGGGCTTTCCCAAGCCGCCCTTGCTCGCAAACTGGGAGTTACACGTGCCAGTGTCAATGCTTGGGAAATGGAGCTTTCTGCACCGACTGCACAATACCTGATAGCCCTTGCACAACTGTTTCATACGACTACGGACGATATTCTGGGCCTTGAATCGCAGGAGCAAATCGTATTGCGCGGCATGAACGAACAGGAAAAGCGGTTGGTGTATGATTTGATTTCTTATATCAAAGAACGTAAGGAAGAGGAATAAAACAAAAAGGCTGCTGCATCGGAATGAAACCGGATGCGGCAGTCTTATGATAAGGTGACCTTTGGAACAAAAAGTCTAAAGAAGATAGCCTTTTTTCTTGACACAGTAGGAAAGTTCAGTTAAAATAGTATAGCAATCTTTTTGAAACCACACATGATTCATGTTAAATTTGAAATTATAAGGTGACCAATAAGGTTGCCTGATGATTCAAAGAAAAGAAAAATAACGATAATGCGCCATCGCCAAGCGGTAAGGCAGGGGACTTTGACTCCCCCATCGTAGGTTCGACTCCTGCTGGCGCAACCAAAAGCCCCGTCATCCTGAAAAGGCTGACGGGGCTTTTTGCATCACTTTTCCACAAAATGCGGCTGAACGGTGCGAAGCTCAGCGGCGGCGGATCTTTCTGGTGGGCTTGCGGCGGTTCCAGCCGTTCAGGAACGTCCACAAAAAGTAGATTGCGGCAGAGATAATACTTAACGTTATCACAACTTTGAGGTACAGGCTGCCAAGGAACTCCCGGAACCGGGCCACCGTGAACAGCAGCGGGTTCAGGCTGACGTCCTGCCCGGCGATCAGGTCCACCACGCCGATGGTCTCACCGGCCAGCTTCAGTTCCACGGTGCCCACCACATCGCCCTGCTGGATGGGCGCACTGACCGCATCCGGCAGGTGAAAATATTTCTGGGTCACGCTGCCGTCGCCGGTGGAAGGCAGCAGGGTCATCATGCTGTCGGCGGGATACAGCTGCAGGGAGCTGGTATCGGAGGAATACTTCACCGGGATCTCGGCCAGCGTAAGGTCGGTGTCCAGTGCGGCCTGAATGGAAAAGCTGTCGAACACCCAGTCCATCAGCTTCACGGTCTCGCACAGGGCCGGGCGACGGTTGGCGTAGCCGAAATCGTCGCAGGTGTCCGGGCTTTGCATCACGCAGAAAATATAGGTGGCACCATCCTTATTGGCCCATGAAACATAGCTCTGATTGCCACTGTCGCTTTTGAATGCGGTCACATCGCACATGCCGCCCTGCATGGCGCTGCGGTAGTATTTGCCGCCGCTGGATTTGCTCAGCGCGGCGTTCTGGCTGACCAGAACAGACGAAGAACGGTGTTTTTCTTTGGCGGGCATGGTAAAGCTGGGCGCACCGGAAACCTCCACAAAGGCATCAAAGCTCATCAGATAACGCAGGATCAGGTACATATCCACGGCACAGGTCACGTTGCCGCTGTCGATGCCGCAGGCATCCGTCCAGGTGCTGCCGGTGGTGCCGATGCGCTGGGACAGGGTGTTCATCTGGCTCACCCAGCCCGCGAGGTCGCCGCCGGAAAGGGCATAAGCAAGGCCCATGGCGGCTTCGTTGGCGTTGCGGGTCAGCATGGCGTACATGGCTTCGCGGTAGGTAAAGGTCTCGTTGGAGCGCATATCGGCGTTGTTGGTGTTATAAACGTAATCCGAGATGGCAAAGGGCATCTGGAAGGTGTCGTCCAGATGGTCGGCATAGTTGGTCAGCAGCAGGGCAATGGTCATGTACTTTGTCAGACCACCGGCGGATACCTGCTTTGTGCTGTCCTTATCATAGACAATGATATTGGTATCGGTGTTGACGATATAGGCACTCTGTGCCTGCACCTGATAGACCGGGGTGGGGTCGAACATAGCCCCGGCGGGCAGCACAAGGCAGCTGAACAGGACAGCGAACGACAAAACCAGCGCAAAAATACGTTTCATGTGGACAATTCCTTTAAAAAGCGATAATATAAAACAACAGGCAGCACGGCACAAGCGCCGTGCGCCGGGTAAGAACGAGATCACAGCGGAAGGCTGTATTCTTTATAATAACAGGTTTGGCGGGGTGTGACAAGGCTTATTGTGCCGATTTCACATCCGGTCAGGGAGGACAGGAATGGTATATCTGACAGGGGACACCCACGGCGACATCGACCGCTTCAAGCACGGCAAGCTGCGCTGGCTGGGCAAACGGGATACCGTGGTGGTACTGGGCGACTTTGGCTTTGTGTGGGACGGCAGCAAGGAGGAACAGAAAAAGCTGGATTGGCTGCGCAAGCGCCCGTATACCCTGCTGTTTCTGGACGGCAGCCACGAAAACTACGACCTTTTAAAGCAGTATCCCACCGAGGAACGCTTTGGCGGGAAGGTGCAGGCACTGGGTGGCAATGTGTACCATGTGTGCCGCGGCAGTGTGCTGGAATTGGAGAATAAAAAATACCTGTGCTTTGGCGGTGCGGAAAGCCAGGATGTGGAGGATCGGGAACCCGGTGTGAACTGGTGGAGGGAAGAAATGCCTTCGGAGGAGGAATACGCCTTTTGTGAGGAGAACCTTGCAGCGTGCGATTACAAAGTGGATTATGTGCTGACCCACGATGCGCCAAGCAGATTTTTGGATTTTACCGCCCTTGCCAGCGGCGAGACCAACCAGCTGCACAGCTTTCTGGATAAAATTTTGTTGAAGCTGACCTACGACAAGTGGTTTTTTGGCTGCTACCATAAGGATACCCAGCTTTCCACCAAAAGCCGCTGCGTGTTCTGCGATGTGATAAGCATGGGCGAACGGCACGCAAAGCGTTCCGTTCGATAACAGGGGCCGCTGCACCAGCCGTGCAGCGGCTTTTGCATTTGCTGTTGCTTGTGCGCAAAAAATCTCCGGATCAGTTCATGGCTCCGGCTTTCTCGAACATCTGCTGCACCTGCTGTTCCAGCAGTGCGTGCTCCGGCGCTTCCAGCAGCGGGTCGTCGGCCAGCATGGCAACGGCTTCCGCCTGCGCAGCGTGCAGGGTGCGGGTGTCGTTCATCAGGTCGGCGATCTGCAGGGTGGGCAGGCCGTGCTGGCGGCTGCCGAAAAAGTCGCCGGGGCCGCGGGTCTCCAGATCGTACTGCGCCACCGCAAAGCCGTCCGTGGTGCTGCACAAAAATTTCAGCCGCTTTTGTACGTTTTCGCTTTGGTTGTCGCTGACAAGAAAGCACCAGCTCTCCGCTGCACCGCGTCCCACGCGGCCGCGCAGCTGATGCAGGGCGCTCAGACCGTAGCGCTCTGCGTTTTCAATCACCATTACGCTGGCATTGGGCACATCCACACCCACCTCAATGACGGTGGTGGACACCAGTGCGTCCAGCCGTCCGGCTTTGAAGTCCTCCATCACGGCAGCTTTCTCCTTGGGTTTGAGCTTGCCGTGCATCAGGCCTACCCGGCGCTCCGGCAGCAGGGCTTTGGCAATGCCCTCGTAGTAGCTCTTAACGGCGTTCAGCCCGCCATCCGGTGTGTCCTCGATGGCGGGGCAGACCAGATACACCTGCCGCCCGCGCCCGATCTCCTGATCGAGAAAATGGTAGAGGTCGTGCCGCTTTTTGCCGGTGATGCAGCGGGTCTTGACCGGTGTGCGGCCCGGCGGCAGCTCGTCCAGAATGGAGATGTCCAAATCGCCGTAGATGAGCAGGCCCAGCGTGCGGGGAATGGGCGTTGCGCTCATCACCAGCAGGTGCGGATTCGCGGCCTTTTCGGCCAGCATTCCGCGCTGCCGTACCCCAAAGCGGTGCTGCTCGTCGATCACGGCAAGACCCAGCCGGGCAAATTCTACGCCTTCGCTGAGGATGGCGTGGGTGCCCACCACAAGGTCGGCTTCGTCGTTCCGGATGGCGGCCAGCGTGGTGCGGCGGGCGGCGGCTTTCATGCCGCCGGTCAGCAGGGCGACCCGCATCCCGAACGGGGCCAGCATCCGATTCAGGTTCTCGGCATGCTGGGAGGCCAAAATCTCGGTGGGGGCCAGCAGCGCTGCCTGATAGCCGCTGCGGATGCAGGCCCAGATGGCGGCTGCCGCCACCAGCGTTTTGCCGCTGCCCACATCGCCCTGCAGCAGGCGGTTCATGGACTGCCCGCCCGCCATGTCGGTCAAAATCTCCGTCACGGCCCGCCGCTGGGCCCCGGTGGGGGAGAAGGGCAGCGCGTCCCAGAACGGCTGCGGGTCGAGAAGCTGCATCGGTGCCCCGGTGGCGGCGCTGCCCCGGTTCTTCATTCGGCCGATGCCCAGCTGCAAAATGAGCAGTTCTTCGTAGATGAGCCGCCGCCGGGCCGCAAAGGCGGCTTCCTCGCTCTCCGGGCAGTGGATGGCCCGCACGGCCTCTGCCTTGGAGAGCAGGCGGTATTTCTGGCGCATCTCCGGCGGCAGCGGGTCGGGCAGAAGCTCGGCATGGGGGAGCAGCTGGCGGACACACCGGGCGATGACGCTGCTCGAAAGCCCATCGGTCTGGGGGTAGACGGCCTCGAAGGGGGCGGCGGTGATCTGCGCCTCGGTGCGCACCTGCGGGTTGACCATCTGGCGGCGGAGCATCCCGCCGGTCACGATGCCCTGAAAATAATATGCCTGCCCCAGTTCCAGCTTCTGGGCGGCGTAGGGATTGTTGAACCAGGTGATCTCCAGGCTGGAAACATCGTCCCCCGCCGTGATCCGCTCCATCCGCCGCCCGCCGGGCAGGATGCGTCCGCCGGGCTTGGCGAACACCTCGGCCTTCACGACGCACTCGGTGTCGCAAGGTGCCTCGGCAATGGAGTAGGGCTTTGAAAAATCCATGTATCTGCGCGGATAGTGGCAGAGCAGATCCGCCAGCGTCACGATGCCCAGCTTCTCGAACCGCTCGGCGGTCTTGGGGCCGACGCCTTTCAGATACCGCACCGGCGTATCGGGAGTCAGGGTGGTGTGGGTCTCGGTGGTTTGGGCGGGCATGGCATACGCTCCTTTCTGCACAGGATACCGCTATTGTAACACGGGGAAGGGGAGGATGCAATAAAACAAAAAATCCCGAACGCTTTCACGTTCGGGAATCTTTTGGAGGTGACGACCAGATTTGAACTGGTGGATGAGGGTTTTGCAGACCCTTGCCTTACCACTTGGCCACGTCACCATATTTAGGAGTGAATTTCCACTCCTGTTGGAGCGGCCGACGAGGCTCGAACTCGCTACCTCCACCTTGGCAAGGTGGCGCT
>ERZ836358.1461-NODE-1461-length-22869-cov-3.370080_pt1 | contig 22869 bp, 20 predicted proteins | sample MGYA00519942_ERZ836358 | MGnify/ENA primary metagenome ERZ836358 (study PRJEB31850, sample SAMEA3708798) | human gut metagenome | biome: human gut; feature: human-associated habitat; material: faeces | place: China | collected 2014 ...
TCCCTGGAAGCTGTAATAGCCGCCGATCATCATCAGCGCCCCCCCGCCGGCCACGTAATCATGCAGGAGCGTTAAACGGTTGGCGGTTCGGCGGCTCTTCAGCCAGGTGTCCGGATGCAGCAGCAGCGTATTGGCGCCAATGTCCGAGAGAATAATCGCATCCCACTCCTGCAGCGCTTCCAGCGTCAGCGGAAAGTCGGTCGCCGCCGCGTGGGCGGGCATATAGGTAATGGCATAGGGACTGTCGGCGAGCGCGGCCAGAAAGTCCGTTGCGCCGGTGTGCCAGGTGGCGGTGGCAAACTGGTCGAAGCCTTTAACGTGCGTTGACGTGCTGGTCCAGGACTCACCGACCAGTAAGATTTTTTTCTGCATGATGACGTTTCCTTTTATCCGCCAAAGACCCGCTGGGGGTTTCCAATCATTAAGGTTTCAAGTTGTTCGCCGCTGACGCCGTGGCGCCGCAGACGGGGAACAAAATGCTTGAGTATGTAGCCATAACCGTGGCCGCCGTAGCGGGTGAGCATGGTTTTCAGGAAGACGTCCTGCGACAGCAGAATTTGCTGGATGTAGCCGTCGTCAATCAGCTCGCGGATCGCGCGGGCGTTCTCCTCGTCGGAGGGCGACTGCGCCGACTCGTCGGCGTAGTAATAGCTCATGCCAATCATGTCGTATTCGAGAAACGCCCCGCGCTGCGCCAGTTCGCGCTGGTAGCGCTTATCGGCAAAGCTGGGATTCATATGGCACAGCACGGTATGGCGTAAATCGGCGCCTTCCTGCTCGAGAATATCCAGCACCCGATGGCCCAGCCGCTCCCAGCCGGGCAGATGGACCTCGATCGGCACGCCGGTCGCGGCGCTGGCCCGACCCGCAGCGCGCAGGGATTTCTCCTCATCCGGCGTAAAGCGGCTGGAGATACCGATTTCGCCGATGAGCCCGGCGAGCACCTCCGGTTTCTCCTCCGCGCCGCCAAGATCGTAAATCAGCCGTTCGGTCAGCTGTTCGACGCTGCTGATTTTTACCCACTCAGGGTGCGAAGGTTCCAGATAGAGCCCGGTACCCATAATGATGTTCAGACCGGTCAGCCGCGCGATGCGCGCCAGCGCTTTCGGATCGCGGCCAATGCCGATATTGGTCGGGTCGACTACCGTTTCTCCGCCAAGGGCGCGATATTTAGTCAGCTCGTCAATCGCAACGTCGACATCAAACAGCTGACAGTTATCGCGGCTCATCAGCGGGTTGAGCGACAGTTCGCCAAGGTTTTCCATTTTCACCGGCATTTCGGCAAGATGGCGATCGCTGCAGCAGCAGGGCGGCACCCATTTGCCGGAGGCATCCAGCAGAATATGCTCATGCATCAGAGTAACGCCCATTTCGTTAATCGGCAGTGGGCCAAGCACAGTCATTACGTAACCGCTGCTAACGCCAACCGGCAGCGGGGAGGGATGGCGAAAAATTGATCCTTTCATCAGCTATCCTTTTGCCGCGGAGCGCGTCGGGTTGAGAATGCGGGTGTTCAGCCAGATAGCCAGCAGGATAATGGTGCCGGTGGCTATCTGGGTGTAAAACGGCGAAATATGCGACAGGATCAGCCCGTTCTGAATGACCGCAATCGACAGTGCGCCCAGCAGCGTGCCAATAATAGTTCCGAAGCCGCCAAACAGACTGGTGCTGCCTAGCACAACGGCAGCAATGACCTGCAGTTCAAAGCCTTCGCCCTGGTTGGAGGAGCCGCTGCCGAGGCGTGCGGTAATGATCATCCCCGCCAGCGCGGCGGCCATTCCGCTGATGATATAGACCTTCATGGTGACCGCTTTGGTGTTAATGCCGCTGCGCCGCGCGCCTTCGGCGTTAGCGCCGATGGCGGTCACGTAGCGGCCAAAGCGCATATGGTTGAGAACGATATGCCCGATCAGCAGAATCAGAATGCCGAGCAGTGCGGGCATGGGGATCCCGACGACCCACGCGCGTCCGATAAAGGTAAACAGGCTGTCAGCCGGCACCGGAATCGAGTAGCCCTGGGTGACCAGCAGCGCGATGCCGCGAACTACGGCCAGGGTGGCGAGCGTGACGATAAACGCCGGAATGCCTTCATAGGCAATAAAGAAGCCGTTGATGGCGCCAACGAATCCGCCTAGCAGCAGGCCGCCGAGGAGTACCACCGGCCACGGCAGACCCCAGCTATTCAGGGCGATAGCGGAGAGCGCGCCGACCAGCGCCAGGGTGGAGCCTACCGACAGATCGATACCGCCGGTGGTAATGACCAGAGTCATTGCCGTCGCGACGATCAGCAGCGGGGCGCTCTGACGGATAATGTTGAGCCAGTTGGTGCCGGTGAGAAAGTTGCTGGTGATCAGCGAAAACACCACGCAGCAGAAGACGAAAAAGAGCGCGATGCTGACTACGCCTGAATGGTTATGCAGCAGGCGGCGCGGCAGCGAATGCTGGATCATGCGTGAGCTGCTTAAATTCATGATACTCATCCTGTTACCTCAATGTGTTGCCGCAGAGCGGGCGGTGAATTTTTCGCCCACAATCAGGTTAACGATATCGCTCAGGCTGGTGTCGGACACCCGTCTGTCGGCGACGTTGGTACCTTCATACATCACCATGATCCGGTCGCAGACCAGGAACAGGTCCTGCAGGCGGTGGGTAATCAGAATCACGCTCACCCCGCGAGCGGAAACGCGGCGAATGAGCTCCAGAACCGCTTCAACTTCCGCGACGGCCAGCGCGGCGGTGGGTTCATCCATAATCAGCACTTTCGGGTCAAAGGCCGCGGCGCGGGCGATGGCTATAGCCTGGCGCTGGCCGCCGGAGAGATTTCGCACCAGCAGCCGGGTATCCGGAATGGAGATCCCGAGCCCTTTAAGCATCTCTCTGGCATCGGCGTGCATTTTGGCCTCGTCGAGAAAGGGGATGCCGAGGACCGATTTCATCGGCTCACGGCCCATAAACAGATTGCCCGCGACATCGACCGTGTCACAGAGCGACAGATCCTGGTAGACCATCTCGATATGGCAACGGCGTGAATCGGCCGGATTCGTAAACTGTTGCTGTTCACCGTCGATACGAATCGTGCCGCTGGAGGGGATCACCGCGCCAGAGAGCACTTTGGTCAAGGTGGATTTCCCCGCGCCGTTATCGCCCACTAAGCCCAGCACTTCGCCCGGGGCCAGCTCAAGGTTGACTCCGCGCAATGAGCGTATCGACCCGTAGGTCTTGGTGATATTGATCATCTCTACCCTTGGCGGGGTAGTTTGTGGCTGCTGCATCTGATAACTCCCATCGCTGTGGCCGGGAAAATGTTCGCCATCCTGCGGGAGAGACTCTATCCGACACGGTTTACAATCTAGTAAACCGGTTTACCTGCGGACCAGAGCACTCGCCAGTGCAGTCAGGACAAACGCTATGTAAGATATTTGTTCGCCAGTAAGAACATTGCAGCATCCGTGCCAGGGCAGTAACCACACAGCAGCCCTGTAACTTAACCTTATGTATTCAATACACTTAATTGAATACAATCCGGTAAACCGGTTTACTGATTATAGTGAATAAATTGTTAATTGATCGTTTTTTGCGCCAAAAGCGGGCGCTTTTGCGCCATTTTGGGACGGGCTTAACAAATCTTGATCGAGTCGCGGCCAATCCATTCAACCGGCAGGCGGGTTTCCGCAGGGATATCCGGATCGTCGTTTAGCAGGCGCATCATGATGTTCACCGCAGTGCGGCCCAGTTCGCGGGCGGGCTGACGGATAGTGGAGATCCGCGGCTGGGTAAAATCGGCATAGTTGGCGTCATCGAAGCCCACTAACGATAGCGCCTCTGGCGCCTGGAGCCCACTGGCGCGCAAGCCGTCGAGCAGACCGAGCACCAGATAGTCGCTGGCAGCGAAGACGGCGGTAGGGCGAACCTGTTGGCTGAACAGGTACCGCAACGCTTGCTGGCCAAACTCGCGCTGGTAGTCGCCATACATCACCCATTCGGGCGACCAGCTCAGGCCCGCTTGCTCCATCGCGGTGCAAAAGCCCTGATAGCGCTCGCGGACGCTCATCAGCTTGTCCGGGCCACCGACGAAAGCGATATGGCGATGCCCGGCGGCGATCAGTTTTTCGGTGGCGATCCGCCCGCCCTGGACGTTATCGGCAAACACTTTCGGTACCTTACTGCCGGGAATATCTTCATCCAGCAGGACAATCCGTTCGTGACGCTGGACTTCCTTGCGCAGCAGGCCATTATCGGGGCGGTTGGTGGTGAACAGCAGACCGTCGACCTGGCAGGTATCCAGCCAGCGAATGAACTGGCACTCTTTTTCCGGGTTGTTGCGGGTGATACACAGCACCAGGCTGTAGCCGCTGGCAGAAGCGGCCTCTTCGGCTGCGTCGGCCAGTTCGGCAAAGAAGGGGTTGGTAATATCGGGAAGCACCAGGCCAAGCGTTTCGCTGCCGCCTTTGCTAAGACGGCGTGCCAGGCTATTGCCGCGATAGTCCAGTTCGCGAATGGCGGTTTCGATGCGGTCGATGGTGTCCTGCGGCAGCACAATACTGTTGTTCATATAGCGCGACAGGGTCGCCTTCGACAGCCCGGCCAGCTTTGCCACATCGGATAACAATACACGTTTTATACTCATTTCCTGCGCCATTTGTGCCAGAATCGGCTATCTGTAACATAGTTAAGCGCGGTGGATACAGCAATTTCTCTGCGAACAATCACCAAAAATAAATGCTTGACAAATTTTAATCAGCAGAGAATTGTATAGGCAGTTTACCGCATTATCCGGGAAGTCATTCCCAACCCCGTTTAAGTTATTCCAGTCGCGCACCGACACGGACCGGTTGCCGGGATGACATTAAGCAGGTATCCGCCGAACGTTCAATGATTGTTCTGGCGATATAGACGATATTTGCCCGCCAAAAAAATAATCCTTCTGCGTTCGCATGCGGCGCGGAACTCTGCTGGCTATCAACTATTCCCGACGAGGATACTGATGATGTTATTTCACACCGGAAAACTGCGTTTCCTTGCTGTCGCCACGACCATGCTGGCATCCATGAGTTTTATTTCTGCCGCCAGCGCTGCCGGTCCGACTTATGCGCTGGTACAAATCAACCAACAGGCGCTGTTCTTTAATCTGATGAATAAAGGCGCACAAGATGCGGCCAAAGCCAGTGGCAAGGATTTAGTTATTTTTAACTCTAACGATAATCCCGTGGCGCAAAACGACGCGATAGAAAACTATATTCAGCAAGGCGTTAAAGGCATTCTGGTTGCTGCTATCGACGTTAACGGGATCATGCCAGCGGTTAAAGAAGCCGCCGCCGCAAACATTCCGGTGATTGCGATTGATGCCGTATTACCGGCCGGGCCACAGGCAGCTCAGGTCGGCGTTGATAATATTGAAGGCGGCAGAATTATCGGTCAATACTTCGTGGACTACGTGCAGAAAGAGATGGGCGGCCAGGCGCGACTGGGTATAGTCGGCGCGCTGAATTCGGCCATTCAGAACCAGCGGCAGAAAGGGTTCGAAGAGACGCTGAAAAGCAATCCGAAGATTACTATCGCTAACGTGGTCGACGGGCAGAATGTGCAGGATAAAGCGATGACCGCGGCGGAAAACCTGATCACCGGTAATCCGGATCTGACAGCGATTTATGCCACCGGCGAACCCGCGCTGCTCGGCGCTATCGCCGCCGTAGAAAACCAGGGGCGGCAGAAGGATATTAAAGTCTTTGGCTGGGATCTGACGGCGAAGGCGATTTCCGGTATTGACGGCGGCTACGTCACCGCCGTACTGCAGCAGGACCCGGAAAAGATGGGCGCCGAAGCCCTGAATGCGCTGAACAGCATCACGTCGGGTAAAACCGTGCCGAAAACCATTCTGGTTCCGGCGACGGTGGTAACCAAAGCGAACGTCGATTCATACCGTCCGCTGTTTAAGTAGGTCAGCGCGCCCCGTCCGTGGTTAACAGGGCGGCGAGCTCACGGCTGCCGGGAAACGCGCTGAGCGTCCCCCGGCGGCTAACCGTAATGGCGGCAGCGCGACTGGCGTGCGCCAGCGCCAGCGCATCCGGCGCGACGCCGCGCAGCAGGGCGGAGGCCAACATGACGGCGAGGAACGTGTCGCCCGCGCCGGTAGTATCAAGCGCCTCGGCGGGCACGGCGGGACAAAACTGACGCTGGCCCTCCTGGACCAGCCAGGCGCCTGCGGCGCCCTGGGTAATCACTAAGGTTTTCACCCCGTATGGCTGGAGCAGCTCGGCCTCGGATTCATTGACCACCGCGATGTCGATGAGGGGCCACAGATGGCAAAAGTCAGGATTGACAGGTGAGGGGTTGAATACCGTCGTCATGCCGCGGCTTCTGGCGTACTGGAACAGCGCCCGCGTTTTATCGAGGGAGAAATTGCCCTGCTGTAGCAGAATATCGCCAGCGACGGCATCCGCCATATGCGGAATCATTTCATCCAGGCTGAATGTATCGGCCGCCGCCGTAGTGGTAATGATGGCGTTGTCGCCATCAGCGCTATTTAAAATAATCGAGGTATCGCTATGTTGATTGAAATGGCCGTCGGGTAGTAGCATCAGTGGTTCATTTTTTATCTGCTGGCGGATCCACGCGCCGTTGCTGTCATTTCCCGTGGCGGCAATTAAACGCGTCTCTATTCCGCAGCGGGATAATATAATCGCCTGGTTCGCGCCTTTACCGCCGATATCCTGCGACACTTTAACGCCGTGAATGGAGGCTCCTTTTTTCGGTATATCCGGAATGGACCAGGTTTCATCTACGGTAATATTACCAGTAACGTAAACACGCATAGTGTTCCCTTAACAGGATGGATAAGATGGTTGCTATCTCAGCAGAAAAAACGAATGCAATACAAGCTATTTTTTCACGAAGCAAGGCTGTTATTGGTGTTATTCATTGCGACCCATTTCCTGGCTCGCCAAAATATCGAGGAAAATCAGTCTCGGATATTGTTGAACGTGCGCTTCGCGATGCTGAAAATTATATTTCAGGCGGTGTTCATGGTCTGATTATTGAAAATCATGGCGATATTCCTTTCTCTAAACCTGAGGATATCGGCCATGAAACCTCAGCGCTGATGGCGGTCATTACCGTGAAAGTTCGTGAACGTTTTGCTGTGCCGCTGGGCATTAACGTTCTGGCTAACGCGGCGATCCCGGCAATGGCGATCGCCCTGGCGGGAGGCGCCGATTTCGTCCGCGTAAACCAGTGGGCCAACGCCTATATCGCCAACGAAGGATTTATAGAAGGGGCGGCCGCTAAGGCGCTGCGCTACCGCAGTATGCTGCGCGCTGAACATATTCGCGTTTTTGCCGATAGCCACGTTAAGCACGGTAGCCATGCCATTGTCGCCGATCGTTCGATTCAGGAACTGACGCGCGATGTCGATTTCTTCGAGGCTGACGCGGTGATCGCCACCGGCCAGCGTACGGGCGATAGCGCCACGATGGCGGAAATTGACGAGATCCGCGCGGCGACGGAACTACCGCTCCTGGTGGGCTCCGGGGTGACACCGGCTAACGTGAAGCAGATCCTCGGGCGGACTCAGGGGGTCATTGTGGCCAGTACAATGAAGGTCGATGGCGTCTGGTGGAACGATGTTGAGCTGGCCCGGGTGAAACATTTTATGTCGGTCGCGCAGGCCGCGCTGGAGGAGGCATAATGGAAGCGTTTAGCGAACGCCTGCTGCGCGAACATCAACCGGCGTGGCAGGCGATGCAGCAGCACCCGTTTGTGACTGATATCGAACAGGATCGTCTGCCGACAGTCGTCTTCAACCGCTATCTGGTGTTTGAGGGCAACTTTGTCGCGACGGCAATCGCGATTTTTGCCCTCGGGGTCAGCAAAGCGCCGGGTATTCAACAGCAGCGCTGGCTGATTGGCGTGCTGAATGCCCTGGTTGATATACAGATCGCGTGGTTTGAACAGGTGTTGTCAGCACGGCAGATCGATCCCGCTGAGTACCCGGATGATTTGCCCGGGGTACGGCGCTTTCGCGACGGTATGCTGCGGACCGCCCACGAGGGCAGCTATGAGCAGATTGTGACCCTGATGTTCGGTGCGGAATGGATGTACTATTTCTGGTGCCGACGGGCGAGCGAACATTATCAGAGCGATGCTGATTTACGACGCTGGGTGGAAATGCACGCTGAGGACGAATTTTATCAGCAGGCTCTCTGGCTAAAAAACGAACTCGACCGCTGCGCCATGGCGCTGAGCGAAAACGAAAAGCAGGCGTTATCGGCGCTTTACGGCGAGGTGCTGCAGTGGGAAATTGATTTCCATCACGCGGCGTACGAGGAGTAGCCGCGAGGTGAAGAACAGGAGGCGCCGGAAGCGGCGTCTCCTGAAATATTGCTCAGGTCGTCCGCCTCTTATCCGGGCAATGTCTCTCCAGCCATTGTGCGACGAGGGGCCATAATTTCTCCGCATTCCGGGTACGAAAGAAGCCCATATGACCAATGGATGAAAGTCCGTAATCCGCCCGCCGTATTTCACGGCGTTCTATTTTTGCGTTTTGCGCTGGAGCAAGCAGGCGTGAGATGGCTTCTGTATTAGCCCAAGGGTCGTCATCAAAACCCAACACCAGAATAGGTAAGGTTATCTTTCCTGCCCGCTGACGCGCATCCCACTCCGGGTCGTCATAGAAATATTCAGGCATCGCGCTCCAGCGTCCCCACTGAAGCATCGCCGGAGCCGGTAAATCTTCACCCAGCCCGAGACGTCTGGCTGGCATATACCCAAAGAGCCGGCAAAGTGCCGGCCCCAAAACGCGCAGTAAACACCATACTCGCAGCTTTTCCTTCGTTTGGCTGATAGTGCTTGTCACGCCTGCGTGTGAGGCAATCATGACGGCGGCTCGCAGGTCGGTGGAGGCGGAAGATAACAGCACGGCATGCCCGCCAATACTGTGCCCAATCGCCAGCAGGGTAAGGCCAGGGGCTCGGGCTTTCGCCCACGCGGTGATGCATCCAACGTCCTGCTCGATCCAGTCGGACATGGTGTTTTTGTTGTGACGGACTCTCCCGGACTTCGAAAGACCAGTGCCCCGGTAATCATAAGTAATGACACTAAACCCCCTTTTATAAAGGTATTCAGCGAATCCTTTATAAAATCCCTGTACAACGGCCGTCGCCGGGTGAACGATCACCAATGCTTTGGCTTTGTGTCTTTGCCAGAGCGTGGCGGCGACAAAGCCGCCCTGGCTTACGGGGATGATGACAGATTCCATGAGTCTCGCCTTGTGTGGTCATACCAGTTTAACCTGGATTTACTGTAGCTGCTGCGTCAGAAATCAGCGAATGTTTTTGAGACGATCTCAGTAAGAAAAACGTCCTGAAAGCATTGGCGACCAGAATCAGGAGCCCTCAGGCGGGGTGCCAACTCCCAGCCTGCCATTTAAGGTCTCATATCCTTTCACAATCAATCAGCCTCTGCGCCAGGTGCCTTGTGTTAGGGGGGATAATGTCCGCTTTAGTTTCGTGTCACCTTGCCGGAATACAGACTTTCCTGCCGTAGCGGGGCAAATATCCTGCACTTAGTCGCTTATTGATTATACTTTGATGGCAGCTTGTGCTGCTTCAGGCTGTTGACGCGAGGGCGGGTAGCAAAACCAGCCCCCTGACATTGGATCAACGGGTCCGATGATGATGTGATCATGTAACCGTCGTGGAGGTATGGAAAGATGGGATTATTAAATTTTGTGAAAGAAGCGGGCGAGAAAATATGGGATGCCGTCTCCGGCGACAGTAAAGAAGATCGGGCTGAAAAGCTGAAAAAACATATCGATGGACTTAATCTGCCTGGCGCCGAAAAGGTCAATATTGATGTTGCGGAAGATGGCACCGCAACGGTCACTGGTGATGTCGCTTCGCAGGAGGATAAGGAAAAAATTCTGGTTGCGGTCGGGAATGTCACTGGCGTAGGCCAGGTCAGTGACGGCGTTAAGGTGACGCAAAGCGGGGCGGAAAGTCGTTTTTACACGGTCAAATCCGGTGACACTCTGAGCGCAATCTCAAAAGCGATGTATGGCTCGGCCAATGAGTATCAACGCATTTTTGAAGCCAATAAACCGATGCTGACCCATCCCGACAAAATCTATCCGGGTCAGGTGCTGATTATCCCGGCGAAGTAGGCCACTCAGCAGCAACATCAGTGATGGCAGGAATACTTGCTTTATACCGCTGTCGGAAGCCGCCGCGGACATCTATTCCTCTATCAACGGCAAAAGAGCCAGCAAGCTGGCTCTTTGTTCCCCCGGGTTCAGGCGCTTACTGTGCGTCAGCCAGTGCCAGTCGGGCCTCTTCCTGCTCGGTGATTTTACGCTGTTGCTCAAGTTCCAGCGCGCCGCGATGAGAGAGGTAGCAGAAGAGTATGCAGCAGAGGATCCCGCCCATCAGCAGATAGAACCCGCCGTGCCAGCCCATTTTATCGACCATTACGCCGAACAGGCTGGTGCCTAACGATGCGCCAAAGATATAGCTCATAAATCCGCGCAGACCCACGGCTGAACCGACGGCAAAGCTGGGGACGATTTCCATGGTCTGGACCGAGGCCAGAAACTGCGGGACATAAATAAGGCAGCCCACAATCGCCGCGAATACCGTGACCATCAGTAGCGATTCGCTTTTCCAGTAGCCGATCAGACAGATGAAGATTAGCGTCATACAGATTATGGCTAACGGCATCCGGCGCCCTTTAAACAGCTTGTCGGAGAGCCAGCCGGCCAGCAGAGTAGACGGAATCGCCGCCCACTCAAAAAACAGGAATGCGACGCTCATTTGTTCTTTGGAAAAATGTTTCACCGTCAGCAGGTAAATTGGCAGCCAGCTGATCATGCCGAAACGCACCATATAGACAAACACATCCACAAAGGAGACATACCAGGCGTTTTTGTTACGCAGTACGTAGGTACAGAAGATCTGAAATGCGCTCATGTTCTCCGGCGCTTTCTGGCCGTGTTTGGTCTTCAGCACCACTTTCTCTTCCGGCATCATCTCTGCCAGCGAAGGCAGACCTTCCTCGCGCGGCGAACCCTTACCCAGCACCAGTACGCTAATGGCGAATACCACCGCCACGCAGGCCGGTACAATGTAGCTGGCGCTCTGCCAGTGCTCGGTGCCGAGAATGGCGAATGCGGCGCCGACGATCGGGGCGACAATTCCGCCGCCGACGTTATGGGAAATGTTCCAGAACGCCCCTACGCGGCCACGCTCACGGCGCGGGAACCAGTTCGCAATAGTAATAAAAGAGGGGCCGACCCCCATACCCTGAAACAGGCCGTTCAGGACAACCAGCGCAGCGAAGACCCAGAATGCGGTACTGAATCCTAATCCGACGTTGACGATGGCGCACAGCACCAGGCCACAGGCCATAAAGACTTTCGGGCTGGCTTTATCCGCGAGGCTGCTCATTACGCCTTTACTGATCCCGTAGGCGATGAGCATACAGCTGCTGAGCAAACCGATCTGCGTGGCGCTGAGGTCTAACTGTTCTTTCAGATAGGGCGTGGATAAGGTGAAGTTATTGCGCACGATATAGTACGCCAGGTATCCCAGAAATACGCTTAGCAGCGCCTGCATACGGTATCGACCATAGGTTGCCTGAATTTTCTCAGCAGGAACTTTATTCGCCGACGGGCCTTTTTTTAATAATGATAACATGTCGTCACCTGTATTTATATTGATATGAACATCAGGAGTAATTACCCCGAAGGGTGAAATAAGCGGCTAAAAAATTCAAATCGTCGAAATGAGTCAAAATTGACTCAAAATAATGCAGGGACGGGTTGTTTTTGACCCATCTGGCATGAGCGAGATTTTGCGAAATTAATTTTGCGCTGGTTTTATGTCCGGCTTGTGCGGACACTAACAAATTGCCTAATCATTATCTGGTAATCTTTCCCGATATTCCCGGACGCCCGTTTGACTATTTTTTCGCTCGCGGCGATTAATTCACCAGATGTCATAAACGGGTAAGTTTTGTCTCAACGCGGTTTTTACGGTATTTCAATATTTATGAACGGGATCACAAACATATTTCTTCGTGGGGTCAGGATAATGGGCAAAATGTTCGCGCTGCTGCTGCTGACCGCATGGCTGAGACCCTGTGCGGCGCAAGGCAATGAGCTGGTGATGGCAACGACATTTTCTCCCAGCGCCACCGTGTGGATTATCGATCGCTGGCAGCAAGAGCCGGGGTCGGTGATGATAAGGACGCTCAACCGCACCAGCGCCTCGCTGGAACAGTTGCTTGATACGGCAAATGCCGAAAATGTCGATCTGATCCTGACTTCGTCGCCGATGCTGCTGCAGCATCTTCAGGAGCATCAAAAACTGGCGCCGTTCAGCGGTGCGCCGGCAGTCAGCCAACATCTGGTGCCGGAATCCATTCGCTCCACCTCCGTGGCCGTGGCGATCTCCGGGTTCGGTTTGCTGATGAATCGCTCGGCACTGATGACCCGGCATCTGCCTGCGCCAGCGGACTGGGATGACCTGACCGATCCCCGTTATCAGGGGGCGCTGCTGATGAGCAGTCCGTCGCGTTCGGATACCAACCATCTGATGGTGGAGTCGCTGCTGCAACAAAAAGGCTGGATTAAAGGATGGGAAACGCTGTTGACGACAGCGGGAAACCTCGTGACCATTTCATCCCGTAGCTTTGGGGTGGCAGATAAGATTAAAAGCGGCCTGGGCGTGGCTGGTCCGGTGATTGATAATTACGCCAATCTGCTACTGAACGATCCGCACCTGGCTTTTAGCTATTTCCCTCAGTCGGCGGTTTCGCCGACCTATGTCGCAGTGCTTAAAAACAGCCAGCACGCCAGCGAAGCGCGGCGGTTTATTCGCTATCTGTTAAGTCCGGAGGGCCAGACGATCCTCGCCGACGCTAATACCGGGAAGTATCCGGTAACACCGCTGGCGCCAGGCAATCCACGGGCGGCGCAGCAGGCGATGCTGATGAATCAACCGCCATTAAACTATCGATTGATCCTCAAACGTCAGCGTTTGGTTCAGCGGATGTTTGATACGGCGATTAGCTTTCGTCTTGCCCAGCTCAAAGACGCCTGGCGAGCGCTGCATAGCGCGGAGGTCCGTCTTAAGCGTCCGCTGCCCGAGATACGGGCGCTGCTCACCCGTGTCCCGGTGGATCCGGCCAGCAGCGAGGATGAAGCCTGGCTGGCTCAGTTCGACAACAAAAGTTTTGCGGAACAGCAGATGATGGAGTGGCAGCTCTGGTTTCTCAACAACCAGCGGCAGGCGATTACTAAACTGGAAGAACTGAAATGACGGACAGGTCCATGCTGCAACGCCTGCGGCAAATCAGTATCAGTAGCAGTCTGCGCGGGGCATTTCTGACGGGGGCGCTGCTTACGCTGATTGTCAGCAGCGTAAGCCTCTATTCCTGGCATGAACAAAGTTCGCAGATCCGCTATTCGCTGGATGAGTATTTTCCGCGCATCCATGCGGCTTTTCTGATTGAAGGGAATCTCAACCTGGTGGTCGATCAGCTCAATGAATTTCTGCTGGCGCCAAATACCACGGTACGACTGCAGCTGCGCAACCAGATTATCCAGCATCTGGACAAAATAGAACGGCTAAGTCAGGGGTTGTCGCCGGCAGAACGCCAGCAGTTGGGGGTGATATTGCAGGACAGCCGCGCGCTGCTGGCGGAACTGGATCGCGTGCTCTACAACATGTTTCTGGTTCGTGAAAAGGTGGGAGAGCTTGCGGCGCGGATCGACTGGCTGCACGATGATTTCACCACCGAGCTGAATTCGCTGGTGCAGGATTTTACCTGGCAACAGGGAACGCTGCTCGATCAGATTGAAGCCCGACAGGGGGATGCGAGGCAGTATCTGAAACGCGCCCGGGAAGTGCAGAATGAACAGCAGCAGGTCTATACCCTGGCTCGTATTGAAAATCAGATCGTTGACGACCTGCGCGACAGGCTCAATGAACTGAAATCCGGGAATGATGACGGCATGCTGGTGGAGACGCATATCCGCTATCTTGAAAACCTGAAAAAAACGGCGGATGAAAATATCCGTGCGCTGGATGACTGGCCGAGCACCATTACCCTGCGACAAACGATTGATGAGCTGCTGGAAATTGGCATGGTGAAAAATAATATGCCGGATACCATGCGCGACTATGTTAGCGCGCAAAAAGCGCTCGTGGAAGCCAGCCGGTCCAGAGAAGCGACGCTGGGGCGCTTCAGAACGCTGCTGGAAGCCCAGCTTGGCAGCAGTCACCAGCAGATGCAGATGTTTAATCAGCGTATGGCGCAGATTGTCCGGGTCAGCGGCGGGTTAATCCTGGTGGCGACGTTGCTGGCGCTGCTGCTGGCATGGGGGCTGAACCATTATTTTATTCGCTCGCGGCTGGTGAAACGCTTTACCGCGCTGAATCAGGCGGTGGTGCAGATTGGTCTGGGCCGGACCGAGGCGACCATTCCGGTTTACGGGCGCGACGAGCTGGGACGTATTGCCGGTTTGCTTCGTCATACCCTGGGTCAGCTTAATGCGCAAAAACAGCAGCTGGAACAGGAGATTGGCGAGCGAAAAGCGATTGAGGCCGATCTGCGCGCCACGCAGGACGAGCTGATCCAGACCGCTAAACTGGCGGTGGTGGGGCAGACGATGACCACCCTGGCGCATGAGATTAATCAGCCGCTGAACGCGCTGTCGATGTATCTTTTTACGGCGGGAAGGGCGATCGAACAGGGACAGGCGGAGCAGGCGCGGACGACGTTAAGCAAAGCAGAAGGGCTGATCAACCGCATTGACGCGATTATCCGCTCCCTGCGCCAGTTTACCCGCCGCGCAGAACTGGAAACGCCGCTGCATCCGGTCGATTTGCGTCAGACGTTTACCGTGGCGTGGGAACTGCTGGCGATGCGTCATAAGCCTCAGCAGGGGACGCTGGTGATACCGGATGACACTGTCTGGATCCTGGGGGACGAAGTGCGCGTCCATCAGGTGCTGGTGAACGTGCTGTCCAATGCCCTCGACGCCTGCCCGCACGCCGCGCAAATCACCGTGAGCTGGCAAATCCAGGGCGGAAGGCTGTGCGTGTTGATTGCCGATAACGGCCCTGGCTGGCCTGCGGCCTTACTCCCTTCGCTGTTAAAGCCGTTCACTACCAGTAAAACCGTGGGGCTCGGAATAGGGCTTTCGATATGTGTTTCGCTGATGACGCAAATGGAAGGGGCGTTGCGCCTGGCGTCGACGTTTACACGCAGTGCCTGCGTGGTGCTGGAATTCAATTTGACGGATGTAAAAGATGTTGAGTAATAACTGTTCGATTCTGCTGATTGACGATGATGCCGATGTGCTGGATGCCTATACGCAGCTGCTTGAGCAAGCGGGGTATCATGTCAGTGCCTGTAATAATCCGTTTGATGCGCGGGAGCAGGTGCCGAAGGACTGGCCCGGCATCGTTTTAAGCGATGTCTGCATGCCCGGCTGCTCCGGTATCGATTTAATGACGTTGTTTCATCAGGATGACGATCTGCTGCCGATTCTGCTTATCACCGGTCACGGCGATGTGCCGATGGCGGTGGAGGCGGTGAAAAAAGGGGCCTGGGATTTCCTGCAAAAGCCGATCGATCCGGGCAAACTGCTCACGCTGGTGGACGCCGCGCTGCGTCAGAGGCAATCGGTTATCGCCCGTCGCCAGTATTGTCAGCAAAAATTACAGGTTGAGCTTATTGGCCGCAGCCAATGGACGGTTCGGTATCGCCAGCGCCTTCAGCAGCTGGCAGAAACGGATATTGCGGTATGGCTTTACGGCGAGCCGGGAACCGGCCGCATGACCGGCGCGCGTTACCTGCACCAGTTAGGACGGCACGCTGAAGGTCCGTTTATCGCCTGCGAGCTGACTCCGGCTAACGCCCATACGCTTAATGAACTGATCGCCCAGGCCCAGGGCGGGACGCTGGTCTTAAGTCACCCCGAGCATCTGACTCACGAGCAACAGCATCAGCTGGTACAGCTGCAGAGTTATGAGAAGCGGCCTTTTCGCCTGATTGGTATTGGTAGCGCTTCGCTGGTGGAGTTGGCCGCCAGCAGCCAGATAGTGGCGGAACTCTATTACTGCTTCGCGATGACGCAAATTGGCTGCCAGCCTCTGTCAAAGCGACCTGATGATATCGAGCCGCTGTTTCATCACTATTTGCAAAAAACCTGTCAACGGCTGAATCATTCCGTCCCGGAGGTGGATGCTGGTCTGTTGAAGGGGATGATGCGCCGGGTGTGGCCAAATAACGTTCGCGAACTGGCGAACGCCGCCGAGCTGTTTGCAGTGGGCGTATTACCGCTCGCAGAAACGGTTAATCCGCTGATGCACATCGGCGAGCCGACGCCGCTGGATCAGCGGGTTGAGGACGTCGAACGGCAGATCATCACCGAAGCGCTGAATATCCACCAGGGACGTATTAATGAGGTGGCGGAGTATCTGCTGATACCGCGTAAAAAACTTTATCTCAGAATGAAGAAGTATGGTCTGAATAAAGAGCACTACAAAGGGGTTTAGGGCATCTTGTCAGACGATGGTTGAAAATTATGAGGACAGATACAGATTATAAATGCCTTCAAGTCAGCAGAGGCGATTTATGTTATTGTGACTGCTTAAATTTCCTTAAAAGGTGTGAATGTTGAACATGCGAATATTGACTGTAGTTGATTATGATGAGATGTGGCCGGCTTTATTTGAGAACGAACGTACTCTGTTGCAGATGACGCTTGGTAAAGTGATATCCCGGATTCATCATATTGGTAGCACCTCGGTGCCTGGATTATCAGCTAAGCCAGTAATAGATATATTAATCGAAGTTGCTAATCTTGAAGAACTGGACCGTTTGAATCAGGCAATGGAGGGTGTAGGATATACTGTGCGTGGTGAAAACGGCATTTTAAATCGTAGGTACTTTACAAAAGGTGGAAGTCAGCGTAGTCATCATATCCATGCGTTTACCACCGGGGATGCTCAAATCATAAAACACCTGGCATTCCGTGATTACCTTATTAAACACAATGACGTAGCCATTCAGTACGCTTTAATGAAAAAAAGCGCGATGTTATTATGTGAAAATGACAGCCACCGATACAGCATTTATAAAGCGGATTTCATTCAGAAACATCTTCGTATGGCGCTTATTGATGCGGGTCACCTGGGCTAGCCTTCAAATAAACTACAACCCATGTTTTTTTGTAATTTTTCACAGCGTTACCTCTTGTTTCTCCATTATTAGCAAACAGCACGCCTTGCAGACTCCCTGCGGCTTCCTGCAACTGAGCATTCTGAATAAGCGACGGGGCGATAAAGCCGATAACGCATCGTTCAGTATGGAGGCACTATTTCACAACCCCAGCGGCCTGGCCTCCTGTATGAACTCAATCAGAAGGCGAAGCCCGGTCGGCAATTGCCGGCGGCTTGAATAATAGATATGAAAACCTTCCTCCAGTGGGGACCATTCCGTAAGCACCAGACGGAGCCGTCCATCCTTGACATAGGGTGCAACAAGAGGCTCCGGAAAATACATCAGGCCAGCCCCGCCCAATACGGCCACCAGACCCGTTTCGGCATGATTGACCGTCACTGAGCCTGGCACCGTCATTTGGTATGTTTCGCCGTCTCGCGCAAGTTCCCAGCGATAAACCCGATCGTCACCGAGACGATTGCTGATGCAGCGATGGTGTAATAAATCATCCGGATGTTCAGGCGTTCCGTAGCGTTCCAGGTAATCAGGGGAGGCCGCGATAACCCAGCGAATATCGGCAGATAAACGCCGGGCAACCATGTCCTCCGGGACGGTGCCACCATAGCGGATGCCGGCATCGAAGCCCGCATCAGTCACGTCAACCATACGGTTGCTGGCCACAATATCGATTTCAATATCGGGATAGCGATCCATAAAAGCGGGCATGACCGGCGCAAGCAAAAGATTTGCCGCTTCAACGGCTGCATTGATGCGGATACGTCCGGTAGGGGTATTGCGATACCGGTTAAGCGATTCAAGCGCGCCTTCTATGGTGTCGAAAGGCTGAAGAACAGACTGAACCAGTTCCTCACCAGCTGCCGTAGGGGTAACGCTCTTGGTCGTGCGATTAAGCAGGCGAACTCCGAGCCGGGTTTCCAGCCCCTTCAGGGCATGACTCAGCGCTGATGCACTGACGCCTAATTCAATTGCCGCACGGCTGAAGCTGCGATGACGTGCAATCGCCATGAAATAAATAAGATCGGCAACATCAGCTCTGCTTATTTGCATACAGAATAGTTTTCCTTATGCGGCGTTAAAACCCGAATGCGTTGATGAAGAAATAATATACACCTTAGACCGATTAGGGCTAATCCATTGCTGAATTTTTTTCACAAGTCCATTCATGCACGTCCACTCACTGTACACGTTGTGCTTCGTTATTCTTGAAAATCATGCGCTCTGGCTGGTAGGCCAGGGCGGAACACTCATCTAACGGAGCCGTTTATGAACTATACGCATCTTGGCCGCACCGGCCTGAAAGTCAGCCGCCTTTGTCTCGGAACCATGAATTTTGGTGACGTCACCGACGAGAAGACCAGCGCCCGCATTCTGGATGAGGCGCTTGAGGCGGGTATCAATTTCATTGATACAGCAGACGTGTATGGCACTGAACAATCTCCCGATATCCAGCAAGGCTCGGGGCTGTCCGAGGAAATTATTGGTCGCTGGCTTCAGCAGGGTGGCCGCCGTGAACGCATCGTTCTGGCGACAAAAGTCTATCAGCCTATGGGACCGGGCCCGAACGATCGCCGGCTTTCTGCTTACCATATTCGCAAAGCCTGCGAGGACAGTTTGCGACGGCTTAAGACCGACCATATTGACGTCTATCAGATGCATCACATCGATCGTCATACGCCGTGGGAAGAGATCTGGCAGGCCATGGAACTGCTTGTTCAGCAGGGAAAGGTTCTTTATATCGGTAGCAGCAATTTCGCGGGCTGGGACATTGCGACTGCGCAGTCAGTCGCCACGGCCCGTCATTTCCTGGGCCTGGTCGCCGAGCAAAGTCTTTACAATCTGACTGCCCGAACTGTTGAGCTGGAGGTCATTCCCGCATGCCGCCATTTTGGCCTGGGGTTGATCCCCTGGAGCCCGCTTGCCGGAGGGCTGCTTGGCGGCGTACTGAAAAAGATGGCAAGCGGGCGCCGTGCCAGGCCCGCGTTTGCCCGTCTAATCGAACAGTATCGTCCGCAGCTGGAAGCCTACGAGGGATTATGTGAGGACCTCGGCGAAACCCCCTCCGATGTGGCCCTGGCCTGGCTCCTGCAGAATCCTGTCGTTACCGCTCCACTGATTGGGCCTCGTACGGTCGAACAACTCCAGCAGGCGCTTCACGCAACGACAGTCACGCTATCAGACGACACCATGAGCTGTCTCGACGAAATCTGGCCCGGCCCCGGGGGAGAAGCGCCCCAGGCTTATGCCTGGTAATGACCAAATTAATGAATCCTTTCTTCGTTATAGGGAGTTCCAGTTTATGAGCAAGATGATCCATGACCAGCCTTCTGCTGCCGTACCCGCTTCCCGGGACCGGCGCAATTTTCTGATCGCCGGCGCCGGTCTGGCTTTGGCCGCAACCACCCTTGGCAGGAGCGGCGCCGTGATGGCGAAACCGGCTGGTCAGGACACGCCGAACGCCCCTTCGGATGCTGCTCCCGTCCGGAAGGAAACCTTAACCACGCGTAAACTCGGCTCGCTGGAGGTGTCCAGCATGGGACTCGGGTGCCTGCCGATGGTGGGTTATTACGGCGGAGGTCCGCGCGATCGTAAAGCCATGGTTTCGCTTATCCGGGCAGCCTTCGAACAAGGTATCACGTTCTTTGATACTGCCGAGGTCTACGGCCCCCATCTCAGTGAAGAATTTGTCGGGGAAGCACTGGCCCCTGTTCGCGATCGTGTGGTGATTGCCACCAAGTTCGGCTTCGGCGTGGAGGAGGGGAAGCCCACTTCCCTTAACAGCCATCCTGACCATATCCGCCGCGCCGTAGAAGGCTCGCTAAAGCGTCTGAAAACGGACCACATCGATCTTCTCTATCAGCATCGCCCCGATCCGAATGTGCCGATCGAGGATGTGGCGGAAACCGTGAAGGCGTTGATCCAGGAGGGTAAAGTGAAACACTGGGGACTGTCGGAAGCGAGTGCCAGGACAATTCGCCGCGCACATGCGGTACTCCCTGTGACTGCGGTGCAGAGTGAGTATGCCATGTGGTGGCGGGAACCAGAGACGCGAATATTTCCAACGCTCGAAGAGCTGGGTATCGGTTTCGTACCTTACTGCCCGACTGCCCGCAGCTTCCTCGCCGGAGCAGTCAATCCAAGCCAGCGGTTCGACAGCACCGATCGGCGGCATAACCTGCCACGCTTCCAGCCCGATGCCCTGGCCAAAAACATGGTGCTGCTTGAATTCGCGCAGTCGTGGGCCCGTCGCAAAAACACCACTCCGGTTCAGTTCGCGCTGGCCTGGGTAATGGCCCAGCGGCCCTGGATTGTCCCTATCCCGGGTACGACGCAATATCCGCACCTGATAGAAAACAGCGGCGCACCGCAAGTCCGGTTGACGGACAGCGAGCTACGCGAAATCGATGCGGCGCTTGCCAAAATCCCATTGCAGGGCGGTCGCGCCGATCCGTTTACCGAAAGTCAGTTTGATAAAAGTTAATACCTGCTGTCACAGGGAGACTGCAGGTGAAGTCTCCCTCTGTATTATTGCCGGGGATAAACCACATGAATGGACTAAATCATAACGCGCTTACATGCAGTGCCGTCCCCATACCGCCCTGGGAGCGTCCTCTCCAGACCGTGGAGGCCCAGCCGTACTTCAACGTTTCACAGGCGTCGCTCGTGCTCGAAGGGATCGTGTTCGATCGGAACAATAACCTGCTGTTTGTTGATGTGGCGACGGGGCGCGTGTTTAAGCTAACCCCGGAGCGGCAGCTTTCCATTGTCCTTAAGGAGAATTCATTCGGTGCTTCCGGCCTGGCGGTACACAAAGATGGACGGATCTTTATCGCCTCGGTGGGCGATATGCAGCGAGGTTCTGTTCGGGCTATCGAACCCAACGGCACCCGTGAGCAGATGATTGTTGCTCCTGATGCCGGATTTCTTGTCAACGACCTGGTCTTTGATAATCAGGGCGGATTTTATTTCACTGACAGCCGGGGAAATTCAGCCGATCCACAGGGTGGGGTGTTCTACGTTAGTCCCAATGTCGGGTCAATTCATGCCATCCTGCCTGGACTCGCGGTCGGGAACGGCATAGCGATTGACCCCGTCGGCTCTCAGATATGGGCCACAGAACACGCTAAAAACAGGCTTCATCGCGTAAGACTGTCAGACGCCACCACGGTCGCCCCGTTTGGTTCAGTTGTTACCTATCAGTTCACCGGGCCGGCGCCAGACGGGGCCCGTGTCGACAGCGAAGGCAATGTATATGTGGCCATCTCAGGCCAGGGCCGCGTCATGGTCTTCAACCGCAACGGACTGCCTATTGGGCAAATTGTGCTGCCTGACCGCGACAAAGGCCGTAACCTTAAATCGACAAGCCTGGCGATCCGCCCCGGGCATCGCGAGTTGTTTATTGTCGCCAACAGCGGGACCGAACCTGGTGGCGCGATGATTTTTCGATCGGGCGCATACGCGCCGGCACCGTTTCCCTTTTCACATCAGTGACCGGGAATGTGTGGTCTGGGAGACCCGGCAACGCCGGGCCAGGGCAGGGTGTTAATAGTTCTGGATCGCTGAAGGTGGCGTGAGGGAAGGCGGCGTATCCGGAAGCGGGGGAATGATCCCGTCAACGGGGTGCGGCAGATAGCGAGCTTCCAGTTCCGTAATTTCGGCATCGCTAAGTGAAAAGTCCAGCGAGCTGATAGCCGTGGAAAGATGTTCTGGTTTCGTTGCGCCAATGATCGGTGCTGTGATGACGGATTTTGATAACAGCCAGGCAATTGCAACATGAGCTCTTGGCACCGCGTGCTTTTCGGCAATGCTGGCAACAACATCAATCACGGGCTTATCCAGAAGGGCTGCGTTCTCATTTCTTCTGAACTACCGCCCGAGTAGATATTCGCGGTATCAAAAAAATTAATGCCGGCTTCAAGCGCCTGACGAATGAGCGGTCGTGACGCCTTTTCATCCAGGGACCAGGGTTGAGGCAAACGTTCAGGTTCGCCATAACTCATACAACCGAGACAAAGACGGGAGACTTTCAACCCGCTACGACCCAGATTCACATACTTCATTCGGTGTTCCTTCTTTTATTGCCAGCAATTATGTATGTGACAGGGTATTGCACTGGTATGAAGGGAACCAGCATGCGCCATTGAATGGTGTTATGAGTTTTTTTCACAAGCAGACAACATTCTCATACGCCAGCCTAGGCCCAAAGTCGGTATAGCATTCGCGGATAATATTGAGTGCGTACCGGGCAAGACCATCAGGCAGCTGGTTATTGCTGGGTTATCCACGACGGCGGTTAGGCATACTCAGTGGGCCTGATTGATTGTAACGCGAGAGAAGGCGTCGGCACTGGCGATCGGGAATACCCAGGCGCTGCGCGGCCATCTGAGTGGTCAGACGCCGGTCGACAACGTCATGAATGATTTAGAGTCGGTTAACTTCATCCAAAGTAAAAATGCCGGTGCATGATCCGTCATCAGAATCCTTTGATTGGGAAACTATCTTTGAAAGCAGTGATCGCTGTGGTAAGACTGTAGCGCGGACATGTCTATTTGCTCAGAGACGGACATCTCAAGTTAGCTACTACAACATGAGTGCGCATAATGTATATTATGTTAAATGCAATGTCGT
>ERZ836358.1471-NODE-1471-length-22743-cov-3.444288_pt1 | contig 22743 bp, 10 predicted proteins | sample MGYA00519942_ERZ836358 | MGnify/ENA primary metagenome ERZ836358 (study PRJEB31850, sample SAMEA3708798) | human gut metagenome | biome: human gut; feature: human-associated habitat; material: faeces | place: China | collected 2014 ...
CGATGCCTTCGCCGCCCTTGCGGGCCAGTTCCGGGGAGTCGGCCTTGTTGTAGGCGATCGTGTCGCTGATGAAAACCGAAACGGCCCAATATTCGCCCTGTGCGTCCACGTGATAGAGCTTTCCGTCGCGGGTCGCAACCACGGTCATCGCCTCGCGTCTGGGGTCGCCCCCGGCGGCTGCGACGCGGCGGCGGATATGATCCGTCACTTTGCGGATGTTCTCCATCATGGCCGGAACGTCGGGAAAGATGCTCTTGTTTTTGCGCTGGAGGATGTAATCCGGCGCATCGCCCGCCGTGCGGACGATGAACGTGTCGTTGATGAATCCCTCGCCCAGCGAGTCGATTGCCGTGATAGCGCCTTCCAGCGCGAATTGCGACGCTATTTCCTGTAATTCAGCCTTCATACGATGAGGTTGTTTCGGTTTTGGTTGTTAAAGGTTAAGTTTCACCTCCAAAGTTACTGGAAAAAACGCAGAAATGCAACCGGATATTGTGAAAAAGCCCGCCTTTCTTGCTGAAGGGCGGGCTTGCGAAAACTTTCGGACGGGTTATTCGATCGGGTCGATCACCGTGAACGTCACCTCGTAGGGAGCGGGCGCCGACTGTCCCTGGTAGTTGCCGCCGGCGACGATGAAGGTCACCGTGTAGGTCCCCGGCTCGGTGTAGGTGTACGAGTAGCTCGGCAGGTCGTCGGTCACGCCCTTGATGTTCAGGCCCGTGTCGGGCGAGATCGTGTTGAGCGCGACGGGCTGCATGAAGGCCCACTGGTCGATCTCGGGGAAAGCTCCGGCGCTGAAGCCCTGGAAGACGATATTGGCGGTGTTGTTCGCTCCCGGCCGGCCCTGGAATTTCAGGTTGCCGTTGCCCGATACATTATGGATATAGGGGTTGTCGGCGTGCTGCGAAGCCAGCGAGAAGGGGACGAATTCCATGTCCGGGTAGTTGTAGACCTGCGTGTCGTGGCCCTTGAACTTGACCGTGATCTTCGGATTGATCCGATAGGTGCGCATCGTGGTCTTGGGGTCCGGATAGAAAAGGTGCATGCCCCACGAAAAACGGTCGGCGAACCGGGTGATGTCGTAGGTGTAGGTTTCGAACTTGTTCGCGTTGTTCGGCGTGAACTCCAGTTTGGTCCAGTCGGCGCAGTCGTTCGCCGCGATGGCTTCGACCACGGGGCGGTCGGTGGCGGCGTCGCTGCCGTTCAGCCCCGCGAATTTGTTGCCCGCAAACAGGACGAGGTTGTTCAGCGTGCCGTACTGCTGGCTGATCTCGATCTCCAGTTCGCACGACTCGATGTCGGCGATGTCGACCTTCGTGCGGTTGCGGTGCTTGTACTCGTGTCCCGTGTCGCCCGTCCAGACGGTGATGAAGTCGGCGTTGCCGCTGAAGTTGAAGACCACCGGGTCGCCCGTGCGGTAGGTGTTCGTCGGCGCCAGCTGCACCGAGAACTCCAGCGGCTCGTAGATCTCTTCGTGTTCGCATGAGGCTGCCGCGGTTGCGAGGGCCAGCGTCGCCGCGAGGTATGTGATTCGTTTCGTATTCATCGTATGCTCTGCAATTAAGCGTTTTACCATAAGGGGTTCTGTCGGAGCGCGTGGTTCACCGCCAGCTCCTTGGTCGGAATCGGGAGGTAGATGTGGCGTGCCGTCACGTTGGCGTAGTTCGCCGACGCATAGTTCGTATAGCTGACGTTGCGGTACTTGTTCTCCGTCGGCTGGTTGGTCCCGGCGTTGTGCATCTTCTCGACGAACGTGCCCCAGCGGATCAGGTCCCACTTGCGAAGCCCCTCGAAAGCCAGTTCGCGTCCGCGCTCGTTGCGCACCAGGTCACGGAACGAACGGTAGTCGCCCAGCAGGCTCTCGTCGGTCTTGACGCCCGCGCGTTTGCGGATTTCCCGGATGGCCTCCTTGGCCTGGTCGTCCGGCGCCCCGGCGTATTCGTTGATCGCCTCGGCGTACATCAGCAGCACGTCGGCGTAGCGAAGGATCGGAAAGTTGATCGTCGTGTAGAGGCTCTTGGCCGACATCTGTTTCTCGTAGACCGTCTCGCGGCGCCATTTGCCGGCGTTGCGGACGGCGCACATCACCGTCGGGTCGTAAACCAGATCGGCGGGGGCGAAAGCGTCCTCGATCGTCTGGTCCAGCCCCTCGATGTCGGGCATGGCGAAATTGTTGTTGTAGACCCACGGCGTCTTGAACATGCTCTGCGTCTGTTGCAAGTAGCGCGTCACGGTCTCGCCCGCCTTGTTCTTGTACGAGATTTTCTGGTTGTTCATTCCGCGGTAGTTGTAGCCCGGCAGGTTCCACGTCAGCCGCTTGTCGATGACCGTGGCGCTGGCCGTTTCGTCTGCCGTGCGGTCGTTCTCCCAGTAGAGCTGCCAGAGGGTGTAGGAGCCGTTGTAGTAGCCGTAGGAGTAGTTGCAGGCCCACTCCGAGTAGTTGGTCGTTCCCGACTGCGACCGCAGGCCGATCAGGTCGCCGATGCGGCCGTTCGTCCAGTCGGTCGCACTGGTGCGGTCGCCGAGGAATTCGGCCTCCCACATTGATTCGTGGAACTGCGTGTCGTACTGGTCGCGGATCATGTTGATGAAGATCTCCTCGTAGCTCTCGTTCAGGTCGTGCTTGTGCGAGGCGATCACCTCGTTGGCCCAGTAGGCGGCGCGGCGGTACATCTCCTTTTTATCCAGTCCGTCGATCTGCTTGACGCTCTCGCCGGCCATGAAGAGATAGACGCGGGCCAGAATGCCCTGGGCGACGGTCTGGCTGACGCGCGAGGGGGTGTTGTCGATGGGCTCGTAGAGGTCGGGAATCGTGGCTTCGATCTCGTCGGCGCACCATTTGAGCACCTGCTCCTGCGGCGTTGCGGCCATCTGCACGTCGTTGGGGTTGGGCGAGGTGGTCGCCTTGACGCGCAGGGGCATATCGCCCCACGCCTGCGCCAGCAGGAAGTGGTAGTAGGCGCGCAGGAACCGCGCTTCGGCGATGTAAAGCCCGATGTCCACCGAAAGTTTCCCGGGGTCGATCTCCGTCTTTTCGACGGCCTCGATGTAGCGGTTGGCGTTCTTGATGCCTTCGTAGAGCTTCGACCAGGTGTCGTAGATCGCCGCCGTGCCGGCGCTGTGGTTGTAGCGGTCGGGACGCGATTCGCTGTTGTTGTAGTTGTTGAAGTAGCAGAGGTCGTCGGCGTTGGCGATTTGCAGCGAGTAGTAGTTGCCGTAGAGCGCTTCGCTGTTCAGCACGCCGTAGACGCCCGCCAGACCGTAGATCAGCTTTTGTTCGCTGTTGTAGTAGCCGTCGTCGGGGATGATCTGCGGATCGGTGTCGAGGAAGCTGCACGCCGGAAGGGCGGCGGTGAGCAGCGCCAGCGTTCCCAGTTTCAATATGCTTTTGATTTTCATGGCGTAATGTTGCGTTTAAACCGTTAGAATGTGAGGTTTACGCCGGCCGTGAAGCCGAATGCGCGGGGATATGCCGACCAGTCGAATCCGGGCGTCAGCACCGAGTTGCGGGTCGATACCTCGGGGTCGGGACCGCTGTAACCCGTCAGGGTCCAGATGTTGTCGGCCGAGACGTAGACGCGCATCTGGCTGATGCCCGCCTTGCGCAGCGAACGGCTCGGCAGCGTGTAGCCCAGCGAGACGTTCTTCAGCCGCAGGAACGAACCGTCCTCGATCACGCGCGACGAGTACTCCTCGCGGCCGACGGCGTTCACGCGCGGAATGTTCGACGCGGGATTCTCCGGCGACCAGCGGTCGGCGTAGGAGGCCAGCTGGTTGGTCTGGCTCCTCCATCCCGATTCGAAGACCAGCCGGTTGGCGTTCAGCACGTCGTTGCCGTAGCTCCACGCGAAGAAGATGTTCAGGTCGAAATTCTTCCAGTTGAAGTTGTTGCCGAAGCCGCCCGTGTTGAGGGGCTGTCCGCAGCCGATGATCGTGCGGTCGTAGTCGTCGATGACGCCGTCGCCGTTCATGTCGCGGTATTTCATGTCGCCCGGCTGCATCGCGTTGCCCTTGAACGAGGGAACGCCGCTGACGAGGTTGCCCTTGTCGTCGAAATCCTCGGCCTTGTAGGTCCCGTCGTAGATGAAGCCGTACATCATGCCCGTGGGCTTGCCCACCTGCGAGATGTAGGGGAACTGCGAGTTGAAGCGCGTCTCCCACGATACGGAACTCTGGAGCGTGTTCTGTCCGTCGACCAGCCCGAGAATCCGGTTGCGGTTGAAGGCGATGTTGAACGACGTGGACCACTGGAACTGACGGGTCTTGACGTTCACCGTTTCGAGCGTCAGCTCGAAGCCGCGGTTGCGGATCTTGCCGATGTTGAGCATCCCCTGCTCGAAGCCCGACGAGGCGGGCAGCAGGGCGTAGAGCAGCAGGTCGCGCGTCACCTTGTCGTACCAGTCGGCCGTCACCTTGATGCGGTCCTCGAAGAACCCGAGGTCGAGACCCGCGTTCCACTGCTCGGTGGTCTCCCACTTGAGCCGCTCGTTGGCCATGTTCGAGACGTAGTAGCCCGGCACGCGCTCGCCGCCGAACACATAGTCGAGCGAGTTGCCCGAACCCGGGTTGACGGTGATCTGCGAATAGAAGTCGTAGGGGGTCTGCGTGCGGTTGTTGCCCGTCAGGCCCCACGAGAGGCGCAACTTGCCGTTGCTCATCCACTCGCTCTTCTTCAGCAGATTCTCGCGGTTGAAGTTCCACGAAAGGCCGGCCGAGGGGAAGTAGCCCCAGCGGTTGTCGGAGGGGAATTTCGACGAGCCGTCGGCGCGGAATGAGAAGGTCAGGTAGTATTTGTAGCGGAAATTGTAGTTGGCGCGCAGGAAGGCCGACATCATCCGCCAGTCGTAGTAGTTGCTCTGGACCTTCTGGTAGTTGCCTGTGTGGATGCCCGCGATGCCCAGCTCCTCGGAGGTGATCTGCGTCGACGCAACGCCGTCGTAGGTGTTCTTCTGCCCCTGGAGCGAGAGTCCCGCCATCAGGTCGAGGTTGTGGCTGCGCCCCAGGCGCTTCTTGTAGTTGAGCGTGTTTTCGTTCGACCAGCTCGTCTGGTCGGTCCAATAGATGGCGCCGTTGACGCCCTTGCCGCTGGGCGAGCCGGCGTAGCCCGTGTAGGTCTCGCTGCCGTTGAACTCCTCGCGGCGGCGTTTGTTCAGGACGTAGCCGCCCGTGGTCTTGAACGTCAGGTCGGGGGTGATCTTCCACGTCAGCGCCAGGTTGGCGTTGAGGTAGTCCACCAGCGTCTTGCGGTATTCGTTCTTGGCGGTCTTCACCGGGTTGAAGCGGTAGTCGTTCGATCCGTCTACGGCTTCGTCGAGCATCGAGTCGAGGATGTCCTGCCCGGGAGGCGTTACGGGGCGGTAGCCCCAGACCGAGTACATCAGCCAGCCCGACGACGACGAGGTGGTCTGCGCCGTGGTGGGGGTCACGCCGTTGGTCGCCGTGCGCGAATAGTTGGCGTTGGCGTTCAGCGTGAGTTTTTTCGAGATGGGCAGCGTGAAGTTGGCCTTGCCCTGGTAGCGCTGGAAGTTCGAACGGATGATGATGCCGTCCTGGTCGAGCGCCGAGAAGCCCACGTTGTAGCGCAGCCCCTCCTTGTTGCCGCCCGAGAGCGAGACGTTGTAGTTCTGCTGGAAAGCCGTGCGGTAGAGCTGGTCCTGCCAGTCGATGCCCGGGATGTGGCGGTAGTCGTCGAGCGTCAGTCCCTCGCTGAAATAGCTCTTGTTCATCGTCTCCTCGCTGATCAGTTCGCTCTGAAGCCGGACGAATTCGTAGGAGTCCATCAGGTCGGCCTTGTTGGCGATCTTGTTCAGGGAGAACGAGGCGCTGAAGTTCACCGTGGGCTTGCCCTCGTTGCCGCGTTTGGTGTTGATCACGATGACGCCGTTGGCTCCGCGCGCTCCGTAGATGGCGGTCGCCGAAGCGTCTTTCAGCACGTCGATCGACTCGATGTCGGCGGGGTTGATCGACGCGGCGAACGACCCTTCGGACGGGAATCCGTCGATGATGTAGAGCGGGGCGTTGCTCTGCGTGAGCGAGTTGTTTCCGCGGATGGTGATATTGGCTTCGGCGCCCAGCGAGCCGTCGCCCGTGGTGACGACCACGCCGGCGATGCGTCCGCCCAGCGCCTGGTCGAAGTTGGTGACGTTGGCCTTCATCATCGTTCCCAGGTCGGCCTTGGCCACCGAGCCGGTGAGGTCGCGCCGCGTGGTGGTTCCGTAGCCGATGTTGACGATCTCGACGGCGCCGATCTGCGACGCCTCTTCGGTCATCTTGACGTTGATCGCCGTGCGTTTGCCGACATACTCCTCGACGGTCGTGTAGCCCAGATAGGAGAAGACCAGCGTCTGGTCCTCCCGGGCCTTGATCGAGTAGCTGCCGTTGGCGCCCGTGGCCGTTCCCGACTGCGTCCCCTTGATCAGGACGGTTACGCCCACCAGCGGTGCACCGTTGGCGTCAACCACGCGTCCGTCCACGGCGTTCTGCGCAAAGGCGTCCCCCCCCGGAGTACCGATAGGGTCACCAGCGCTGCCGCGGCCATGCGTTTAAGTGCTTTTTTCATAAATAAATCAGGTTGTGGGTGAAAATGGTTATTTCTTCTTGAGCCGGAACTCCACGGGCTGTCCGTGGCGGCAGGTTATCTTCAGCAGCGTTCCGGTGTCGTGGGAAACGGCCTCCACGCCGGGATATTGTGCGGCAAGCTCCCATGCGCCGTCCAAAAGCACCTCTTTTTCGATGGGGCGGCTCTCCTGACGCGTGGTGTAGGTCTTCTCCGTGAGGCCGAGGTCGGGCGTGCAGACGCTCATCACGACCTGTCCGTCCGTGTCGGTGCGCTCCATGACGATCGACTCTCCGGTCGCTTTGCGCACAAGCCCCTGGCCCGTGTATTCCCCGAAGCAGACGTAGCCCGTGATGCCCGTGGCGAGGTCCTTCACGACGTGGGCCGTGTTGTCCCGGCGCAGCACTTCGTAGCCATCTTTCTTGATCAGGCGCGTGATCTCCTTGTTCGTGGGCTGGATGTAGACCGCATATTCGTAGGCGGCCTGCTTGGGGGCGCGGCCGTGGTCGATCCAGGCCGTGGCGAAGTTGCCCGTCTGGGGTGCGCGGGTCTTGTCGTTAGGCGAGGTCTGCTCCTTTTTGGTGATGTTCACCGCTGCGGCGTTCTTCACCACGTAGAAATTGCCCTTCGTGTCGGAGAGCGCCAGCCGCTCGCCTCCCTTGGAAAGGTTGAGCGGGAAAGCGTCGTAAAGCTCGCCGTCGACTTCTATCTGTTCGGCCGGGCTGTCCATCCGCAGCTGGAAAAGCGTCGTTTCGGTGGGGTATGCCTGGTTGTCGTTGTCGATGCCGCTGCCGAGGAAGACCATCCGGTTGTCGAAGCAGAAGACGGATTTGTACGCCGTGGCCCCGGGGGTGAAGTTCTTGCGGTCCTTTTCGACGAAATGCAGGGCCAGTATGCCGTTGCGGCCTTCGAGCGACGAGGCGCCCGAGAAGCGCTCGGGGTTGCGCTCCATAAGCGTCCCCGGCAGCGGGCTTTCCAGTTCGGGGTAGGGCAGATGGATGGTCGTGGCGCCCGGCACGCGGTTCCAGTCCCAGCCCTCCTGCACGAATCCGCTCGCCGCGGCCGAGACGGGATTGCCCGAACCGATGATCGGCGCCGAACCGTAGCTCTGGTAGCGTCCGTAGCGGTTGTCCTTGGTATAAATCTCCGATCCCCAGACATCGGTGTTGAATGCTTTGAGCGTCACCATCCAGTCGCCGCGGCGGTGGATGCCCGCGGCCCCGTAGTTATAGACGAAGAATCCCGAGGGCGTGGGACCCGCCGAAATCCCCTCTTTCCTGAAGAGGCTGTTCAACTCCTTGTCCGTGCCTTTCAGGCGCAGGTAGGCGCCCGCCAGTTCGGGGTCCGCGCCCTTGCCGCTGCCCGTCAGGTCGCCCAGCGCGGCCAGATAACCGAATGCGTTGACGTCGGCGTCGGGGATGCGGCCGTTCTTGCCGAAGGGATGGCGGCCGGCCAGGCCGAGTCCCCAGTCGCGCAGATCGGTGTAGCTGGCCATGGTCATCAGCGCCAGCTTGAAGTTGCGGCGCGCCTGCTCCGAGAGGGTGAAATCCGTTCCCCGGGTTGCTTTGCAGAAGTAGCCGATCATGGCGAACGCGCCGGTCGAGTAGGCGGGGTAGAAGCCGCCGTGGTGGAAGGTCGTGCCGTCGGGCTTGATGCCGCCGATGGTGCCCGGCGTGAAGCCGAGGCTCCCCGAGAGCCATACGCCGAGGCTCTTCATGGCGCGGTACTGTTCGGCCTCGTCGGGCAGCATCAGCGCGCTGACGATCTTGGGGATGAGCAGCGTGTGCCACGAGTCGAGCAGCTCGTCGCGGCCGTAGACGTAGGGTTTGCGGGTCTCCGCCAGGCCGCTCCAGTAGGCCAGCACCTTGACGTATTCGTCGGTCTTGCCGCGTGCGGCGATCTTGTCGCGCATGAGCCACATGGCGTCGTAGATCTTGCGTATGTTGTAGCCGTAGTGGTGGTTGGTTCCGTTGCCGTGGCCGAAGGCGAAGCCCTGGTCGATGGCGTGGTCCATCACCAGAAAGAAATCGTCGTCGTATTTCGGATCGTTGTTGATATGGCTGTTCAGCGCGAAGGCGTTGAGCATGTTCTCGATGTCGTCCAGGCGCAGTTCGCCTTTCGGGCGGTTGCACTCGTCGTTCGAGAGCAGCGGGGCGCCGATGATCCCGCCGTCGTCGGTGCGGCGGATCGCGGCCTTTTCGAAGGTCGCCCGGGCGCGCGGGATGATCGTGCCGTTGATGTAGTTGGCGCTCGACATGTTGGCCGCGACGATGCTTTCGATGCGCGATTTCACGGCGTCGAGCTGGGCCTTTTCCGCGGGCGTGACGTCGCGCAGCGGCTCTTCGTATTCGTACTGCTCCCACTCCCAGAGGCGCGCCCAGTGCCACAATTCGCGAGAGAGATTGCAGTTGTTGCCGGGAATCTGCTTGTCGGGGGTGATCTGGTCGTGGAGCTTGACCTCGGAGAAGGTCAGGCGGTCGAGGAACAGTTCGCCGCTTTCGACCCCGGCGGGCGTCGAGATTGTCAGCCGGGATACCTGCTGCGAGGCGTGGTCGCCCGGCATGTCGTTGTACTTGATCCAGCAGGCGCGCCAGCCCGTGAAATCCATGTGGAAATCGAACCGGTAGGGGACTTCGCCGGTGGGCGTCTCGAACGAGAACCGCATGTCGGCGTCGACGGCCCTGGGGTTGTAGATCCAGAGCATGACGCCCGCGCCCTTGACCCGCAGCGAGCGCATCAGCTGTCCGAAGTCGTTGAAGCGGAGCGTCGACGGCGCGCTCCACGACCAGCGCAGCGAACGGCTCCCGTCCTTGTAGTGGAGGCCGCTCAATTCGGCCGTGCTGTTTTCGCCGCATACGAAAGCCTTGGGAATTTCCGTTTCGAAACTGATTTTGGCGTCGATTGCCGCAGCGGCATGCTGGCCCCAAAGCGTGCCGAATAGTATCCAAATCGCTGGTACAGCGTGTTTTAATATATTTTTCATAGATTCATATTTGGTCAAAAATAAATAAAGAAATTGGTTCGCCAAAATTTTTCAAAGAGAAAATAATAAAAATTTTACATTCATCGGAAAATGTTATTAAAATATGTTGCATGTCCGAAAAAAACTTTACCTTTGTCCGAAAAGCTGATTTGGTTTACCAAAATAATCATGTTAATCACCTAATTTATGAAGATCTTATTTAAATATGCGACCGTCGCGCTCCTCCTGGCAGGGGCTTCCGCCTGCTCGCAACCTTCGAAGCGCGCTTCGATCATTGACGAAAACATCGCCGTCGCTGAAAAGCAGATCGGCATGCTGGCCGATTCGAGCGAGACGGGCGGTGTGATCCGCATCCCCTCGACCTGGAAGAACGGGCGGATCGACTACGTGCCCGTCGACGACTGGGTGAGCGGTTTCTTCGCCGGGACGCTGTGGTACATGTACGAACTGACGGGCGACGAGGCATGGGCCGCGCGCGCACGGAAGCATACCGAGATCCTCGATTCGGTGCAGTACCTGCAATGGCATCACGACGTGGGCTTCATGGTCTACGACAGCTACGGCAACGGACTGCGGCTGAAAAACATACCCGGCTACGAGGATGTGATCGTCCAGACGGCCAAGTCGCTCGCGACGCGTTTCCGGCCGGTGCCGGGCGTCATCCAGTCGTGGGACGCCGACCGCGGCTGGCAGGGCGAGCGCGGCTGGCAGTGCCCGGTGATCATCGACAACATGATGAATCTCGAACTGATGTTCAAGGCCACGGAGTTTTCGGGCGACAGCACCTATTATAATATCGCGGTGAAGCATGCCGACCGAACGATGAAGGAGCACTTCCGCGACGATTACAGCTGTTATCACGTCGTGGACTACGACCTGACGACGGGCGACGTGCGCGGACGCTGCACGGCGCAGGGCTATGCCGACGATTCGGCGTGGGCGCGCGGACAGGCATGGGCCGTCTACGGCTATACGGCCTGCTACCGTTACACGGGCGACAAACGCTACCTCGACCATGCGCGGAAGGTGGCCGGTTTCATGCTCGACGACAAGAACATGCCCGCCGACCTGGTTCCCTACTGGGACTACGATGCGCCGAACATTCCCAATGAACCGCGCGACGTCTCGACGGCGGCCATCATCGCTTCGGCGTTCTACGAAATGTACACCTATACGGGGGACGGGCTGTATAAGCAGAAGGCCGACCGGATCGTCGAGTCGCTCTCGTCGCCGGCCTACCGCGCTCCGGTGGGCGGCAACGGCGGGTTCCTGCTGATGCACTCCGTGGGCAGCATCCCGCACGGCAGCAATATCGACGTGCCGCTGAACTACGCAGATTACTATTTCCTTGAGGCACTGATCCGCAAGGGCCGTGTGGAGGCGGGCGAACCTTTGTTTTAAACCGGATGCCCATGTATAAACTGTTGTTTCTCGCCGCTGCGTCGGTGTGGTCGTGGGCCGCACCGGCGCAGTCGGTGCGGGAGGTCGCCGATGCGCGGATTCTTTCGTTTGAGGAGTCTGCGGCGCCTTTCACGGCGTCGGAAGGCTCGTCGCTGTCCGTCTCGGGCGACCATTACAAGCACGGCGCCCACGCGCTCCGCTGGCAATGGTCGCGGGCGGGCGCCCGAGTGCGCATCGAATCCCCGGTGGGTTACCTGTCGGAAAATCCCAATCCCAGGGAGACCTCCGTTTCGACCTTCGTGTTCTGGGTCTACGCCCCGAAGGCGCTCGACGGGAAATTGCGTTTCGAGTTCCGCAAGGAGGGGCGCACCTGCGCGTGGTTCGACTACGGACTGGAGTTCACCGGCTGGCGCGGGGCATGGGTGGCTTTCGACCGCGACATGCAGGGCCGGCCCGAGGAGGGGATGGACGAACTGGTCGTCACGGCGGAGGGCGTCGAACGGGGCGAGTTGTATTTCGACCACCTGATTCTCTCCTCGTTTCAGGAAGTGCGGCACCATACGGCCGATTTCCAGGCGCCGTTCATCAACGCCGCGACCACGAGCCACTGGCTCACGCTGCTGCAATCGTGGCGCAATCCGATGCCCGCACTCCCCGCCGCGGTCGGTGAGGGGGAGCGGCGCGATATGGCGACCGTCGAACGGCGTCTGCGCGAACTGCTGCTCGAAGGCCGGAAGCCGATGGCGATGAAGACCCTGCGCAAACGCTTCGACGCATACGGCATTGCGGAAAATTCCGACGGGACGCTTCGGGGCAAGCCGATCTGGTTCGTGCGCTATGCCGAGACCTATATTAATCTGGGCCATCCCGATGTCGGCAAACTGTTCAACGACAACGGCCAGACGCTGCGCAAATACAACGACTTCCTGTTCCAGGTCGCCGTGGCCCACGATGCCGCTGCGGACGCCGCCGAGCGGGCGGAGCTGGAGCGGATGTATGTGCTGCTGACGCGGCATCTTCTGGATCAGGGCTTCGCCGCGGGAAGTGCGCAGGGAACCCTGCACCACCTGGGGTACAGCATGCGCAATTTTTACACGGCTCCCGTCATCATGCGCGACGTGCTGCGTCGCGCCGGGCTGGAACACGACGTGCAGCAGGCTATGGAGTGGTTTTCGGGCGTGGGCGAGGTGAAACTTCCGCCGGCGGAGCCGGGGATGGACATCGACGCGTTCAACACCTCGCTCGTCGGCCGTCTGGCGAGCATCGTGATGCTCCCGGACACCCCGGTGAAAGCGGCCTGGCTGGAGGCGTTCTCCCGTTGGGTCGACAACGGATATAAGGTCACCGAGGGGACCGGGCCCTGCTTCAAGAGCGACGGCACGGTCTTCCACCACCGGCGTCACTACCCGGCCTATGCCGTGGACGGGTTCAGCGGCGGGGCCGTGAATGCCGTGTGGCTGTTGTCGAAGACGCAGTTCGCGGTGAGCGCCGAAAGCCATGCCGTTCTGAAACGCGCGCTGCTCGAAATGCGCTTCTACTGCAATCTGCGGTCGTTTCCGCTGGCCCTTTCGGGCCGTCATCCCGACGGCCGCGGAGAACTGGTCCCGTGGCATTATGCCCGGCTGGCCGTCGCGGGTACGCCCGACGGCCGCGGGGAGATCGACCCGGAGCTGGCCGCCGCCTACCTGCGTGTGGCCCAAGGAAAAGACGCTTATACGCGGCTGTTCGCCGAAAAGGGCTTCGCTCCCGAACCTTCGCCTGCGGGGAACCGCGTCTACGGCTACAATGCCTCGGTGTCGCACCGGCGCGCCGACTGGCTGGTGACCGTCGCGGGCCACAGCCGCTATCTCTGGTCGGCGGAGATTTACCAGGGAGCCAACCACTACGGCCGCTACCTGACGCACGGCAGCATGCAGCTGCTTGCAGACGGCGATCCCGTGAGCGCCTTCGGCAGCGGGTTCCGGCAGGAGGGCTGGGACTGGCGGCACATTCCCGGGACGACGGCGCTCGAAATCCCGATGGAGCGGATGAAGGCCGACATCCGGAACGTCGACACCGCGTCGGGCTACGAGGAGATGCTCCTCTCCGACGAGGCCTTCGCCGGAGGCGTCAGCCACAGGGGCCGCGACGGGGTGTTCGCGATGGAACTCCACGAGCACGACAAATACAACGGTTCGTTGCGGGCGCGCAAGTCGTGGTTTTTCTTCGACAACCGCATCGTCTGTATGGGTTCCGACATCGAAAACAAGGCCGAGGGCGGTGTGCATACGACGCTGTTCCAGAATTTTCTGGCGGACGGGGCCGATCCGCTCGTCGTGAACGGCGAGGCGGTGACGCAGTTCCCCTACCGGGCCGAACTTGCGGGCGGCGCCGTCCTGCGCGACAACCTGCGCAACGCTTACTTCGTGCCGAAAGGTAGGGTAGTCGTTTCGAAATCACTTCAGCGTTCGCTCGACGAGGAGACCGACGCCCCGACGCAGAACAATTTCGCAACGGCGTGGATAGATCACGGCAGCGGGTCCGTCAGCGGCGGCGGGTACGAATACATGCTGGCCGTGCACGCTTCGGACGAAGAGGCGGCCCGCTACGCGCGGGAACTTCCCTACGAGGTGCTGCGCCGCGACGCCTCGGCGCATATCCTGCGCGACAGGCTGTCGGGCATTACGGGCTATGCCCTTTTTGCGGCCGGTAAGGTGGGCGAGGGGTTGCTGGAAAGCGTTTCGCTGCCTTCGCTGGTGATGATCGGCGGGGATGGCGAAGGGCTGACGGTGAGCGCTGCGGACCCCGACCTGCGTTTCTACGAGGGGCCGAGCGACGAGGTGTTCGATGCCGACGGCAGGCGCGCCGAGCGGAGCGTCTACTCCCGCAAGTGGATCGACAATCCCTCGGGAGAGTCGCAGCTGAAGGTCGTGATCCGCGGCCGCTGGCAGTCCGCAGACGATAGGCCGGAGTGCCGGATCGAACCCGCGGGCGAAAACACCGCTTTGATCTTCACGTGCCGCGAAGGTGCGACGCGCGAAGTGAACCTGATTGAAATGAAATAAGACACGATGTTGAAAATTAGAATTGCAATTCCGTTTGCGGGCCTCGCCCTGACGGCCTGCGGGCAGTCGGAGACCGGGCGCCCCAACGTGATCTACGTATTTCCGGACCAGTATCGCAACTCCTCGCTGGGGTTCTGGAGCGATCCGGAGTTCGCCGCCGAGGTGGGGTGGAAGGGCGATCCGGTCGCAACGCCCAACCTCGACCGCTTCGCCCGCGAAGCCACGGTGCTGACCGAGGCGGTGAGCAATTTCCCCGTGAGCAGCCCCCACCGGGGCATGTTGCTTTCGGGCATGTATCCCGAGCGGAACGGCGTGGTGCTGAACTGCATGTCGGAGCGTCCCGAAAGTTCGCTGCGCGAGGACGTCGAGTGTATCGGCGACGTCTTCTCGGCGGCGGGCTACGACTGCGCCTACATCGGCAAGCTGCACGCCGACTTCCCGACGAAGAACAACCCCCAGCGTCCGGGAACCTACGTCAGCGACGCCGTTCCCGAGTGGGACGCCTACACGCCGCCCGAACGCCGCCACGGGTTCAACTACTGGTACTCCTACGGCACCTACGACGTGCACAAGCATCCCCATTACTGGGATACCGACGGCAACCGTCACGATGTCGACGAGTGGTCGCCGCGGCACGAAGTTTCGAAAGCCATCGAATATATCGAAAACAAGGGCGGCGTGCGCGATCCCGAAAAACCGTTCCTGATGATGATCGGCATGAATCCGCCGCATTCGCCCTACGCTTCGACCGACGACTGCGACCTGGAGGGGTATGAACGTTACAAGGACAAGTCGCTGACCGAACTGCTCGTGCGCGACAACGCCGACACGACGATGGCCAAGGCCGCCGCCGTGCGTTACTATTTTGCCAACGTGAGCGGTATCGACCGCGAGTTCGGCCGCCTGCTCGCTGCGCTGGACAGGGCGGGGCTTACGGAGAACACGATCGTGGTCTTCGCTTCGGACCACGGCGAGACGATGACCAGCCATTCGACCGACGACCCCAAGAACTCGATCTGGCGCGAGTCGCTGAACATTCCCTTTCTGGTGCGCTATCCGGGGCGGGTGCCGCACCGTGTGGACGATCTGCTGCTCTCGACGCCCGACATCATGCCGACGCTGCTGGGGCTGGCGGGCCTCGGGGAGCGGATTCCCGCGAGTGTCGAGGGGCGCGACTACTCGGCCGTGCTGCGGCAGGACGCCGTGCAGCCCGAACGCCCGCGCGCTGCCCTTTACATGCGCAACCTCGACGGCGGGCGCGATGCCGACGGACTGGTCCGCGGCTTCTTCGCCCAGGCGCGCGGCGTGAAGACCGCAACGCATACGATGGAGCTGCGTATCGGCCGCGACGGGACGCTCGAACGCGTGCTGATGTTCGACGATGCGGCCGATCCCTACCAGCTGCACAACCTCGCGCCGGAGGAGCATCCCGCGCTGTTCGCCGCGCTGTGCCGCGAACTGGCTGTGTTGCTGCGCGACAACGACGACGTGTGGTTCCGCGAGGGCGTCTTGTCCGACGTGGTTCCCTATGATACGAATAACTAACAATCAATCGGATATGAATAAATTGTTTTTGTGGATTGCAGCGGCCTCGGCCTTTGTGCTGCAATCGTGTGAGAACACCGACGGCATCCGCGACGAGATCGGGAGCCTGCGCGACCGGGTGATTGCGCTGGAGGCGAAGATCGGCAGCGTGAACACCTCCATTGTGGCGCTCCACAAGTTGATGGACGAGTCGACGATCATCGTCGGGATCAAACCCAACGCAAAGGGGTACGAGATCGAGTTGAGCGACGGAACCCGGCTGCCCGTCATCCTCGGTGAGAAGATCGAGGCGCTGGTTCCCGTCATGGGCATCGACGCCGAGGGCTACTGGACCGTGAGCCTCGACGGCGGAGCCACTTCCGAGCGGCTGAAGGTCGGCGGAGAGTACGTTTCGGCATGGCCCGTTTCGGGCGGCGACCATAAGCCCGGCGCCGAGGGCGTCACCCCGCAGCTGAAGGTTTCGGCCGACGGGGAGTGGCTCGTGAGCCTCGACGGCGGGGCGACCTACGCGCCGCTTTTGCAAAACGGACAGCCGGTCAATGCCTTGGGGGATAAAGTCGTCGTCAGTTACAGTTCGGCTTTCAAGTCGGTGACTTACGACGCGACGACCGGACTTTTGGCGGTCGAACTGCTCGACGGCGAAAAACTTACGCTTCCCGTCTTCGACGATTTCGGACTGACGGTGACGGCTTCCGACAACGAGACTTTCCGCCTCGGGGAGACCCGGGCCTTCGAGGTCGTGCAGAACAACGTCGCCGAGGCGGTGATCGACGCTCCTGCGGGCTGGACGGCCGTGCTTGGCGAGACGACGCTGACGGTCAAGGCTCCCGCGACGTTCGACGCCGCTTCGCAGCAGGCGGCGGTCTCGGTGACGGTCTATTCGGACAGGAAATACCGGAAACTCGTCACGCTGAACGTGACGCTGCTCGACGAGCAGGTGGATGCCAACGCCGCTCTGGCATGGCGGAATTTTAAGGCCGGAACTGCGGATAACGTCCTGCTCGATTATTCGTATGCCGGTTACAAGCACGGCGAGGAGGCTCCGGCCGATGTCTGGGGACTGGGCTACAAGGTTTACAACGTCGTCGACTACGGCGCCGATCCCACGGGCGTCAGGTCCTCGCGCGGGGCGTTGACTGCGCTGCTCAAGGAGCTGAAACTTTCCGGGCGGAGCGATGCGGGGGCGAACCTCGCGAATGCCAATGCCCGGGCGGTGATCTATTTCCCCGAGGGGCGTTTCGTCCTCCACAACGACGACGACAACGTGGTGGACCCAACCTCCGCCAACCAGAAATACACCGATTCGAAGGGGAACAACCGCAGCGAGGAGATTTTCATTCGCGGGGGGTATTTCGTGCTCAAGGGCGCGGGCCGCGGCAAGACGACGCTCGTCATGGACACGCCCAACCTGCCGAACAACTCGGAGCAGATGTGGTCGTCGCCCATGATGATCAATATCAAGCACAATTCGGGACTTTCGGACCTCACGACGGTGACGGGCGACGCCGCACGCGGCACGTTCTCGGTGGAGGTGGCTTCGGCGGCCGGCATCGGGAAGGGCGACTGGGTGTGCCTTTCGCTTTCGAACAACGACCCGACGCTGGTGGCGCAGGAGCTGGCGCCGCACCGGGTCGAGGGAAACATGACCGATATTCAGACCATTACGGTCGAGGACTATCACCAGGTGGCTTCCGTAAGCGGCAACCGCGTGACCTTCGCCGAACCGATCATGTACGCTGTGGAGGCCAAATGGGGCTGGAAAATCCGTAAATACCCCCATTATGAACATGTCGGCGTCGAGGACCTCACGTTCGAGGGTCGCTCGAAGGAGAACTTCGGCCACCACGCTTCGTGGGAGGACGACGGGGCCTACAAGCCGCTCAACATGATGCGTCTGACCGATTCGTGGATTCGCCGCGTCGATTTCAGGGGCGTCAGCGAGGCGTTGTCGATCGTGTCGAGCGCCAACTGCTCGGCCTACGACATCGAGATCAGCGGCAACCGCGGCCACTCGGGCGTGCGCTCGCAGTCCTCGTCGCGCATCTTCATCGGCAAGGTCTGCGACCGCAGCCGCGGGCAGGCTGTCTCGCCGCCCTATACGAGCACGGGGTATTTCGAAAACGCCGGACAGTACCACGCCTCGGGTGTGTCGAACACCTCGCTGGGGGCCGTGCTGTGGAACAACACGTGGGGTGACGACGCCTTCTTCGAGTCGCATTCCAGGCAGCCGCGCGCCACGCTCGTCGACCGCTGCACGGGCGGATTCGTGCAATGGCGTTTCGGCGGCGACGAAACCAACGTGCCCAACCACCTGGGCGACCTGACGATCTGGAATCTGAACGCCACGCGTGCGGCGCACGATTTCGGGGCCGAACCGTTCAAGTGGTGGCTCTCCTCGGACAAGTGGTGGAAGACCATGCCGCCGATCATCGTCGGATTCCACGGCGCGGCGGTCACCTTCGACGAGAGCGCCGAACAGGTGAAATACCTCGAAAGCAACGGCGCGGCCGTCGAGCCGCTGTCGCTCTACGAAGCGCAGCTGCGCCAGCGGTTAGGGTATGTCCCCGCATGGCTCAATTCTTTGAAATAGAATAAAAAACCAAACATATTATGAAAAAGTATCTGATCCTGATCTTCGTCGCGCTGGCTGCGGTTTTCCAGTCGTGCGACAACAACGACGACCTGTGGGATGCGATCGACGACCTGAAGAGCCGCGTGCAGGCGCTCGAAACGCAGGTCGACGCGCTGAACGGCAACATCGAGGCGTTGCAGAAACTCTACGGCGGCGCCACGATCTCCAAGGTCGAGACCTCCGATGGCAAATACGTCGTCACGCTGACCAACGGCGAGACCATCGAACTGGTGCAGGGCAGCGAGGCCGTGGCCGTGATTCCGATCGTCTCGATCAACGACAAGGGCGAGTGGCAGGTGTCGACCGACAACGGAGCCACGTTCACCTCGCTCGGCGTGAAGGCCGTGGCCGAGGACGGCACGACGCCCCGGTTCCGCATCGACGAGGCCACCGGCTACTGGCAGGTGAGCTACGACGGCGGCACCTCCTTCGAAAATGTGAAGGACACCAAGGGGCAGCCCGTCAAGGCCATCGGCTCGGGTACGGTGACCGACAAGTTCTTCGAGGAGGTGAAGGTCGACGGCGGCGACCTCTATATCAGGCTGCTCGGCGGCGAGGAACTGCGCATTCCGATCGTGAGCGATTTCTTCTGCCGGATCGTCACGCCGACCGAGGGCGTGCAGACGTTCGACGCCGGGGCCACCAAGCGTTTCGTGGTGGAGATCCGAGGTGTCGAGCAGGTGAAACTGTCGGCTCCCGAGGGCTGGTCGGCACGCCTGACCGATGCCGTGGATGAGAGGGCCGAACTGATCGTGACGGCCCCCGCAGCCGTGACCCGCGCCACGGCCGACACGTCGAAGGACGTGGCGATCGAGGCCTTTGCGGCCGGCGGGCTTTCGACGGTGGCCAAAATCCAGGTTGAGAGCACCGGAACGGCTCCCGTCGCTCCGACGGTTGCGGTGACCAACTCCGCGACGGTCGAGCCCACGCAGTCGGCGCTGACCTTCGACGTTGCGCCCTCGGCCAATGCCGACGGCTGGAAATACCTCTGCCTCAAATCGACGGAAGCGGCTCCCGACGCCGCCAGGGTTCTTGCCGAAGGCACGGCCGGTGCGGGTACGGGCGTGACGGTCGGGAATCTCGAAGCCAATACGGCCTATACGATCTACGTGGTCGCCTATGCCGGCGATCTGACGAGCGAGGTGGCAAGCGTGCAGAACACGACGGCGGCGGCTCCCGTTACCGCCGAGACGGACTACTATCAGGATTATCAGGACGGGAAAGACATCGCGCTGGGCGACCTGACGATCAATAAGACGGTCTATCCGGAAGCGCAGCTGCTCAAGCCGTCCGAACTGACCGCTGCGATCATTACGGCCGGAGGTTTGATTTTCGTCGACAACTCCGATGCTGCCGATCTGTCGTTCACGATTTCGGGCGCGTCGATCAATATGGGCGACATCGTGCTGATCGGCCGTTATCCCGAACGTGCGCAGGCGACGATCTCCGGGCCGGAACTGCGTTGCAAGTACAATGCGGCTTTCAAGAACCTGCATATCGCAGCCTCGGGCAATTACAACCTCTTTACGACGACCAATGCCACCTATGATCCGACGCTGCATGTCGAGGATTGTACCGTGGATGCCGCCTACAATGTGGTTTACGATTCGCACAATACGCAGAATTTCAAGAGTGTCTATTTCGGGAATTCGATCGTGAAGATGACCGTCGCCAACAAGCCGTTCTATTCGACCAAGGCGAAGGACGCGCATACGCAGCAGTTGATTCGTCTGGATAACAACGTATTTTATGCCGAAACGCCTTTGCAGAACTACCTGATCAACTGCGGGGACAGGTCGCAGGCATTCCAGACGACCCGGCTTCAGGTCGAGGTGACGAACAATACGATTTATAACATTTACCAGCCGAACATTATGATCCGGGCTTATGTCCTCGCAGGGCTGACCGTGACCAAGAATGTCGGGTATTATACCGGTGTTACCGCGAAAAATTATCTGACGGGTGTGTATGACACGGCCGGATTTACGGCTGACAAGGCGGAGGTAACCTATAATTACCTCTACACCGCGCCGGTCAGCGATACGAATTTCTGGTCGGCGAAGCATACCGGAAGCTACACGCCTGCAAACAACCAGATGGGCGACGGCGTGGAAGCTCCGTTCTCTTCGATGGATGCGGCGAAGGGGTATTTCCCGGTCGACGCTTCGGTGGTGAAGACGGGTGCGGGAGCGACCTACGGCACGAAGGCGTGGTTCAAGGCGGAGTAATTCCGGCTTGCCGTAACGAAAAACTCCGGCCTGCATTTTCGCAGGCCGGAGTTTTTTCGTTGAGCCGAAGAGGCGGATCAGCCGATCCAGCTTGTCAGAATCTTCATGCCGCCGTCGGGCGTGAAGGCGAGCGAACGGGCCGAAGCCGGAATCAGGACCGTTTCGCCCTGGTGCACCGGAACCGCTGCGCCGCTGTCGTCGGTGAGCGTGCCGCAGCCCTCGATGCAGATCGCCACGACGAACGAGTCGAGCGACGCGAGGTCGAGCGTCTCGGGGCGGGTCAGATCGTAGAGCGACGTGGTGAAATAAGGGCACGACACCAGCTCCACGCGCGTGTCCTGCGCCGGCTCGTAATGCGTCCGGTAATCGGGCAGCACGGTGTAGTCGATGGCGCCCTTCGCCAGTTCGGTGTGCAGTTCGCGGGTGTTGCCGTTGGCATCGCGGCGGTTGAAATCGTAGATGCGGTAGGTGATGTTCGAGGTCTGCTGGATTTCGGCGATGAACGACCCCGCGCCGATCGAGTGCACACGTCCCGCGGGCAGGAAAAACACGTCGCCTGGTGCGATCTTGTAGTCGGCCAGGATGTCCGTGATGGTGTTGTCTCCGACGCTGGCCTCGTACTCGGCCGGCGTTACCTGCTTCGAGAAGCCCGAACGCAGGTGCGCGTCCTTATCCGCCGACACCACGTACCACATTTCGGTCTTGCCCTTGGATTTGTGGCGTTCCCATGCCAGCTCATCGTTCGGGTGCACCTGGATCGAGAGATCCTGCCGGGCGTCGATGAACTTGATCAGCAGCGGGAACTCCTCGCCGAAACGCCCGTAGTTGGCTTTGCCCAACAGCGCCGCGCCGTGACGGGCGATCAGTTCCGGGAGCGATGTCCCGGCTTCGGGGCCTTCGGCGACGACGGACTCGTTGTCCTTGACGCCCGAAAGCTCCCAGCTTTCGCCGATGTTGCGCTGGTCGGTGGCGATTCCCTTGTAAGGGGCGATCTTCTCGCCGCCCCAGATCAGGGATTTCAGAATCGGTTGAAATTTATACATGGTCGATCTATTTTATGCGTTTTCCGTGTCGAGCTGGCTCAAGGCGAAAGCGTATGCTCCGACCGAAATGGCTTGGCTCGCGCCGAGTTTCGAAATGGTCACGCCGATGCGTTTTTGCGGGTCGTAGGCCACGTAGCGGTCCGTGCCGTAGACTTTCAGGGGCCGCTGCGCGCCCTTGGCGAATTCGCGGAATTCAGTCTCGTCGTCCAGATCGTAAACCTTCATCTGCACGCGGTTCAACTCGTTGCCGTTGAGCTGGTGCATCTTCGAACGCAGCTCGTTCAGCAGGCTGGGCATGATCCATTTGCGGGCCGCCGTGATGCCGCCGCCGATGACGATCAGTCCGTCCACCAGCGTCACGGCCGTAGCCATGGCGTCGCCGGCGATCTCGCCCATTTCGGCAAAAGCCTTCTTCGCGGCCTCGACATCTCCCGGGCGTTTACCCTCGGCGATTTCGCAGATATCTTTCGGTTCGAAGGTGTGGTTCACGTCGCCCGAAGCTTCGCCGTAGACGCGTTTCACGGCACGGATCGACGCCCCGTCCTCGACGATGATTTCGGGCATTTTCTTGTGACGCAGGCAGAACGTCTCGACGCATGAGTTGTCGCCGCGGTTCAGCCGGTTGTCGATCACAAGGCCCACGCCGAGTCCCGTGCCGAAGGTGTAGCCGACGAGGTTTTTGTATTTCTTCGGGCTTCCCAGCGCTTCGAGCCGGGCGTTGACCTCGGGCAGGGCGCCTCCCAGCGCCTCGCCGTAGGCGAACAGGTCGCCGTCGTTGTTGATGTATACCGGGATGCCGAATTTCGCTTCGAGGAACGGACCCAGCGCCACGCCTTCGCGGAACGACGGGAAGTTGGGCAGATAACCGCCGATGATGCCGTTCGGATAGTCGGCCGGGCCGGGGAATGCGAAACTGATGGCTACGGGTTTTTCGGACAGACGGTCGATGACGGCCTGGAACCCTTCGACCATCGTCGCGAGGCATTTGTCGAGGTTCTCGGCATGCGACGGGAGGGTGATCGGCTCCACAATGAATTTGTTGGCCTGCATGGCGCCGAAAACGAGGTTCGTGCCGCCGGCGTCGAGGGTGATGACCACCCGGTTGTCATGGCTGTACATATTGAGTAGTTTTGTTTGGATTGCCGGTGTTCCGGCAGGCAAAGATACATAAAAATTGAACGGGTGCAAAACCGAATTGCGCGAAAAAGGCCGGCGACTGCTGCCGCCGGCCTTTTTCAGGACCTTGCCTTGTGTCAGTTGTTTTCGGGACGCAGCTTGCGCACGACGGCGCCGGTCTGCCACATCTCGCTT
>ERZ836358.1481-NODE-1481-length-22646-cov-4.221416_pt1 | contig 22646 bp, 19 predicted proteins | sample MGYA00519942_ERZ836358 | MGnify/ENA primary metagenome ERZ836358 (study PRJEB31850, sample SAMEA3708798) | human gut metagenome | biome: human gut; feature: human-associated habitat; material: faeces | place: China | collected 2014 ...
AACCTGTGACCCTCTGCTTGTAAGGCAGATGCTCTCCCAGCTGAGCTAAGATCCCGTTCGCTTTGTTAGTGTTTCGTGTCTCACGAACACTGCTTCGCTATTATAATATTAAAATGCACTATTTGTCAACTACTTTTTTCAAAAAAAACGCAAAAAAATACAATTTTTTCTTTTTTTATTATCCGTAGAAAAAATGGCTTGTTTTGCGGCACTTACAGACTTTTATACCAGTGCATTCAATATGAATAATAATGACCGCCACATATTCATATACATTTAATGCAGCAGTCATTATTATAATTATAGTTCTTATTTAACCTGACAATGTTACTTATATATACATTTATCTGATATATACCTCAATCTGATATATACGATTTATACATTAATCTGAGCTGTAAGACCAAGTATATCTGAGTTATCATCAAGTATTGGCTTAATAACATCTGCAAGGTATTCATCAACCTGCTCTCTTGAACGTCCAACATACTTAATTGGGTCAAGCTTAGCCTGAAGCTCTTCAAGAGTAACTCCAAACATTGGATCATCTGCAATAAGCTCAAGAAGATTATTATCAAGACCTTCCTGCTTAACTCTCTTGCCAGCTATCATTGAAAGTTCTCTTATTCTTTCGTGAAGTTCCTGTCTGTCTCCACCAGCCTTAACTGCATCCATCATAATGTTCTCTGTAGCCATAAATGGAAGCTCTGCCATCATATGCTTAATAATAACCTTGTCATATACAACAAGTCCATCAACAACATTAAGGTAAAGATCAAGTATTCCATCAACTGCAAGGAAGCCTTCTGGTACAGAAAGTCTTTTATTAGCTGAGTCGTCAAGTGTTCTTTCAAACCACTGTGTGCTTGATACTATAGCTGGGTTAAGGGCATCACAAAGTACATAATCTGCAAGTGAAGCCATACGTTCACTTCTCATAGGATTTCTCTTATATGCCATAGCTGATGAACCTATCTGCGACTTCTCAAATGGTTCTTCAACTTCCTTAAGGTGCTGTAATAATCTTATATCATTAGAGAACTTATGTGCTGATGCAGCAATGCCTGCAAGAACATTAAGAACTCTTGTATCAACCTTTCTTGAATATGTCTGTCCTGATACTGGAACACACGCCTCAAAGCCCATCTTTGTGGCAATCTTCTTATCTATCTGACGAATCTTATCCTGATCTCCATTGAATAATTCAAGGAATGAAGCCTGTGTACCTGTTGTTCCCTTACAGCCTAAAAGCTTCATTGTTGATAATACATAGTCAAGATCTTCTAAATCCATAACTAATTCATTAAGCCATAATGTCGCTCTCTTTCCAACTGTTGTTGGCTGTGCTGGCTGAAAATGTGTGAAAGCAAGTGTAGGCTGTGCTTTATATTTGTCAGCAAACTTAGAAAGTTCGTTAATAACATTAACAAGCTTCTTACGAACAAGCTTTAAGCCCTCTGTCATAATTATGATATCTGTATTATCACCAACATAACAAGATGTAGCACCAAGATGAATTATTCCCTTAGCCTTAGGACACTGAAGACCATAAGCATATACATGTGACATAACATCGTGACGTACTTCCTTCTCACGCTTCTTCGCATCTTCATAGTTAATGTCATCCTGATGAGCCTTAAGTTCATCAATCTGCTCCTGTGTGATTGGAAGTCCTAATTCTGCCTCTGTTTCAGCTAATGCAATCCATAACTTTCTCCATGTCTTAAACTTCATATCTGGAGAGAAAATGTACTGCATCTCTTTGCTTGCGTATCTTTCTGCAAGTGGTGTCTGATATCTGTCGTTCATTCCTGCAATCCGCCTTTCTTAAATTGTCATAATTCTTATAATTGTAGCCGGCTATTATTAACCATCAATACAGCATATATAGAATATACTGAACACTACTTATTAGATTGTACCATATATATTCTATTCATTCAATATGATGTCAGCCCTCTTTTATTTTTCCCTTTTCAACATTTGGCTTGATAAAATTGTTATACGCATAATCCCACAAAGTCTCTGAACCATCTTTAGTATTCTCATTCCTTTTAAGTATCTGATTTAAATGGACACACTTTTCTTCCCAGCTTCTTCCACCAGAAGCATTATTAAGCATTGCAGGCTGTATATTATCAAGCGTCCTTGCAAACTTTGCCTCAGGTGTCTTTCTTTCCTCGAATTCGTCCCAAAGCCCTCTCATATATCCAGCCTGATCACTTGGAAGAAGTCCGAATATTCTGTCTGCAGCAGTTAATTCTCTCTGCCTCTGCGTCTTCTTGCCATCCTCATCATATGCATAAGTATCACCAGCATCAATCTCTACTATATCGTGTATAAGAAGCATTGTCATAGTCTTTAACACATCAATCTTTTCATTAGAATACTCGCTTAACAGCACCGCCATAATTGCCATATGCCACGCGTGTTCAGCATCATTTTCTTTCCTTGAAGCATCTGCAAGATATGTCTGTCTTCCTATAAGTTTCTCTTTATCAATCTCCTCTATAAATTTAATCTGTTTAATTAATCTGTCCTGATTATTATTCTCTTGATTATTATTCTGTTTATCGTCTTGATTATTATTAATCTTGTAATTATTATCCTGACCGCTATTCTTCATTAATTATTCTCCCCGGTATTAATATTGAAATTTTAAAAAACGTGCAAAGCATATTCCAATAGCAAGCATAGTCGTTTGTGACAAACCATATCATCGCATGAATGTATATCATCGGCATATAGTGCTTTTTACGTAACAGTAAATTCTACCGCGATTCCCTATTACACAAAAAGGGAGGGCTTTACCCTCCCAATCCGGTTATTTTAACCCATCTCGCCACGAATATCTATTTCTGGTGGTTCAATTGGATAATTACCTGTAAAGCAGGCATCGCAGAAGCCTGTCTGATTACATATCATTTCACTTAATTTATCTGTTTCAAGATAGCCAAGAGAATCTGCTTCTATGTACTTGCAGATTTCATCAACTGTTCTTCCTGATGCTACAAGCTGATCCTCTGATGGTATATCAGTACCAAAATAGCAAGGATGAAGGAATGCTGGAGAACTTATTCTTACATGTACCTCCTTAGCCCCCGCCTGTCTTAAAAGATTAACAATTCTGCGGCTTGTTGTTCCTCTTACAATAGAATCATCTATCATAACCACTCTCTTGCCTGCGACTTCCTCTTTCAACACGTTAAGTTTAACCTTAACGCTAGACTCTCTCTGCTCCTGCTTTGGCTTAATAAATGTTCTTCCGACATAATTATTCTTTATAAAAGCATTACCATAAGGAATACCTGACTCCATAGAATAACCAAGTGCTGCTGGATTTCCTGATTCTGGAACACCGACAACCAAATCTGCTTCTACTGGATGTGTCTTTGCAAGTATACGACCAGCATTAACTCTTGATTCATATACTCCCATACCATCTATCCTGCTGTCAGGTCTTGCAAAATATATATATTCAAATATACACCTTGCTGTATTCTTCTGACAGAGTGATGTATCTGACTGTATCCCATCTTTAGTTATTGTAACTATCTCTCCTGGCAATACATCTCTTATAAACTCAGCACCTACTGTATCAAGTGCACAGGTCTCTGATGATAAGAAATATGTATTGTCTCTCTTTCCTATACAAAGAGGCTTGAAACCAAATGGATCTCTTGCTCCGATAAGCTTTCTAGGACTCATCACTATAAGCGAGTATGCACCCTTAATCTTCTTCATAGCATTTTTAACAGCTTCTTCTACCGTAGGTGTATTAAGTCTTTCTCTCGCTATTAAATACGCAATAACTTCTGAATCAATTGTAGTCTGGAATATAGCACCTGTATATGAAAGTTCTTCCCTTAATTCAACCGCATTAAGAAGGTTACCATTATGTGCCATTCCAAGTGTACCCTTAACATAATTTAATACAAGTGGCTGTGCATTTTCTCTTGTAGAACTTCCTGCTGTAGAATAACGGACGTGTCCAACACCGATGTTACCCTTTAACTTCTCTAAATTCTCAGAATTAAACACTTCATTCACAAGTCCCATATCCTTGTGGGAAAGGACCTTTCCCTTAGGGCCTTCTGTATCACTCACAGCGATACCACAACTTTCCTGTCCTCTGTGCTGTAATGCAAACAAGCCATAATATATCGTTGACGCAACATCTCCGCAATCGAAGTCATATGCGCCAAACACTCCACATTCTTCGTGAAGCTTTCTGTCATCAATATAACTGTCGTTCATATATACCTCTGTCTTAGTATTCGTATTAGCAATGTAATCAAATTAGAAATCTTCACCTGTAAGAAGCTTATATGCCTCTTTGTACTTTTCTACTGTCTTGTTAATGATATCATCTGGAAGAAGATAATCACTATCAGGGTTAGCAAGAAGCCAGTTTCTAACGAACTGCTTATCGTAAGATGGCTGTCCCTGTCCTTTCTTGTATCCTTCTAATGGCCAGAAACGTGAGCTGTCTGGTGTAAGCATTTCATCACCGATTACAACTTCGCCATTCTCATCAAGACCAAATTCAAACTTAGTATCAGCAATAATAATTCCCTTGCTTAAAGCATATTCTGCACACTTCTTATAAAGTGCTATTGTAGCATCCTTAATCTTAGTTGCATATTCAAGACCCCTACCTGGGAACTTCTTCTCTAACACCTCAATACTCTGCTCAAATGAGATATTCTCATCATGGTCACCAACCTCAGCCTTAGTACTTGGTGTATAGATTGGCTCAGGAAGCTTCTCTGACTCTTCAAGACCTTCCGGAAGCTTAATTCCACAGACTGTACCATTCTTCTGATAGCTTGCCCAGCCACTTCCTGTTATATATCCTCTAACGATGCACTCGATTGGAAGCATAGTTAACTTCTTGCACATCATACTTCTTCTTGCATACTTTTCATTCTGGAAGAATTCCGGCATATCATTAACATCAACAGATATCATATGATTAGGAATAACATCCTTAGTATAATCAAACCAGAATTTAGACATCTGAGTAAGAATTGCACCCTTATCTGTGACCTTATTCTTTAAAATGTGGTCAAATGCTGATATACGATCTGTTGCCGCTATAACAAGCTTATCTCCTATATCATACACTTCTCTTACTTTGCCTTCATAAAGTAACTTAAACTTTTCCATGATCGCATCCATCCTTTTAAATTATAGTAATAGTGAATTTAATTATACACTCAACAACTAAAAATTATATAACAGTACACTACCAAAATCAATAGACAATACTTGCATATTATTCTTAAAAATTGTATTATTATAGAAAATCTTTATACAATATGTTTTATTTATTCAACTTTTTTATGTATTCAGATTATTATTATACGCAATTGTAGATGGAGGATTGTACTATGAATGATGGAATTGAAAAAAGACGCTATAACCGCCACAAGGCGAATTTAACATTAAATGTGTCTAAGCTTTTTAATCAGGATTACATCAATATAAGAAATCTCGACTCACCTATAAATATAACTGATATATCAAAAGGTGGAATCGGCTTTCGCTCAAAAAGCATTTTACCTTTAGATTTCTATTTTGATGCTGTGTTACAGTTAGATGATGAAAAAGACCCAATAAACTGTGTTGTCAAAATCATCCGCTGTCAGCCAGTAGATAACTCAGACCTCTACGCATACGGCTGTGAATTCGTAGGAATGTCACCCGTCATAGGTGACACTGTAGACAACTACAGCTCACACACCGATCCCCCACAAGCCTAATAACCCAAGTGAAATAATTCACACTAAACAGTGGAATAACCCACACAGAATAACCCCAAACATATAAATCCAAATATATATTTTAGTATATTTTCATCAAAAAAGAGAGGCGGTACCCCCCTCTCTTTCTGTTTATCTGTCTATCTCCAAATACATTTAACAAAATATGTTCACCCCTCCAGCCCCGCAACCATCGCAGTCCGCCAACGCACAGATTGGAGAAACCGGCGGAAGCATAAAAAGACGATGGGGAGCCGCCGGCACTTAAGTGCTGTCCTTTAGCGCTTTAGTACCGCTGCGAGCGACACTCAGTGCAAACGTATCTTTGTTGCTTCCGCCGATTTCTCCAATCGTCCGTCCGCCGTCCGCCGCACTCTGCACCTTGCCGCTTCCCACATCGTCTTTGTTAAACATATTCCTAAAATCTACAGCAGCTCTTTTAAAAGCTTATTAACCATTCCCGGATTAGCCTTACCCTGCATAGCCTTCATAGTCTGGCCTACAAGGAATCCGATAGCCTTCTCCTTACCTGCTCTATAATCAGCTACCGACTGTGGATTATCAGCTATAACCTTCTCAACTGTTGCCTTAAGTGCACCTTCGTCATTAACCTGCTTAAGTCCATTTTCCTCAATATACTTATCTGGATCAATATCCTCGTCAAATATCTTCTCGAATATTTCCTTAGCAACATTACTGTTAATAGAGCCCTCATCTGCAAGTTCAATAATTCTTGCAAGACTCTTAGGTGAGAATGTGATATCCTCAGGATCCATATTCTTTTCCTTTAAAATACGCATAGTCTCTGTAATAAGCCAGTTAGATACTTTCTTTGGCTTATTGCATAAAGCTGTTGTTTCCTCAAATATATCAGCAAGCTTCTTAGAATCAGTAATCATATTGATATCATAATCAGGAATTCCAAATTCTTCCTTATAACGAAGCATTTTCTCATCCTTAAACTCAGGCTGTGCTTCCTTAATAGTATCAAGCCATTCTTCGCTTATGTGGATTGGTACAAGGTCTGGGTCTGGGAAATATCTGTAATCCTGTGCATCCTCTTTAGAACGCATAGCATAAGAATATTCCTTATCATCATTCCATCTTCTTGTTTCCTGAACAACCTGTCCACCAGCTTCAATTATATCTATCTGTCTGGCTGTTTCAGCCTCAATAGCTCTCTGGATAGCTGAAAATGAGTTAAGATTCTTAGTTTCTGTTCTTGTACCGAATTCAGTGCTGCCTTTTTCTCTTACAGAAAGATTGACATCAGCTCTCATGGAACCTTCCTGTAACTTGCAGTCAGATGCTCCAAGATACTGGATAGTATTTCTTAACTTAGTAAGATAAGCAATAACCTCTTCTGCATTTCTCATATCTGGCTCAGATACGATTTCTATAAGAGGCACACCTGAACGGTTATAGTCAACATAGGATACATCCTCCCACTCATCGTGTATAAGCTTACCTGCATCCTCTTCCATATGAATCTCGTGAATTCTTATAGACTTCTCTGTTCCATCTTCAAGCTTTACATCTACATGTCCATCACGGCATATAGGCAGATAAAGCTGTGATATCTGATAATTCTGTGGATTATCAGGATAGAAATAATTCTTTCTATCAAACTTGCAGTCTCTTGTTATAGAGCAGTTAGTTGCAAGACCAACCGCCATAGCATACTCTACTACCTTCTTGTTAAGAACTGGAAGAGAGCCTGGCATACCTGTACAAACAGGGCATGTGTGTGTATTAGGAGCTCCACCAAATGCTGTTGAACAGCCGCAGAATATCTTAGTCTTTGTAGCAAGCTCAACGTGAACTTCAAGACCAATAACTACTTCATAATCTTTCATTGCCTGACCTCCTCCTTATTCAAATCTTCCTCGTGCCTGCTCATATGAGTATGCAGCACGTATTATATTATTTTCCTTAAAGCAGTCACCTATAAGCTGTACACCTATTGGAAGCCCCTTAGAGTCCTTTCCACAAGGTACACTTATTCCTGGAAGACCTGCAAGGTTAACTGATATTGTATATATATCGCCAAGATACATCTTGATAGGGTCTGCTAAAGATGAGCCTATCTTAGGTGCAGTCGTTGGTGCAACAGGTCCAAGGATTACGTCATACTTTGCAAATGCTTCATCAAATGCTTTCTTAATAAGAGCCTTTACTCTTAATGCCTTTAAGTAGTAAGCATCATAATAACCTGAGCTGAGTACAAATGAACCAAGCATTATTCTTCTCTTAACTTCTGGTCCAAAGCCCTCTGAACGTGTCTTCTTATACATATTGTGAAGACCATCATACTCACTTGTCCTGTAACCATACTTAACACCATCGAATCTCTCAAGGTTAGAGCTTGCCTCAGCGGCAGCTATTGTATAATAAGTAGGTATAGCGTACTCTACAAGGCTTAAGTCGAATTCTTCAACTATGGCACCCTTTTCTTCAAGCACCTTAGCTGCCGACATAACAGCTTCCTTAACCTCAGGATCAAGTCCATCTCCAAAGTAATCTCTTGGAATACCTATCTTAAGTCCCTTAACATCATCTACTAAAGCCTTTGTAAATGCTGTATCTTCTCTCTTTACTGATGTAGAATCCTTATCATCCTTTGCTGCTATTACCTCCATAATAGTAGCACAGTCTGTTACATCCTTACATAATGGTCCTATCTGATCAAGTGATGAACCATAAGCTATAAGTCCATATCTTGAGACAGTACCATAAGTAGGCTTCATACCTACAACACCACAGTAAGATGCAGGCTGTCTTATAGAACCACCTGTATCTGAACCAAGTGCCGCAAAGCATTCATTTGCTGCAACTGCTGCAGCTGAACCACCTGACGAACCACCAGGAACGTGCTCTGTATTTCTTGGATTCTTAGTTGCTCCGAATGCACTTGTTTCTGTTGTTGAGCCCATGGCGAACTCATCCATATTAGTCTTACCGATAATAACTGCACCTGCCTCCTGAAGTTTTATAACTGCTTCAGAAGAAAATGTTGGAACAAAGTTACCGAGTATTTTAGAAGAACATGTTGTAAGCATGCCTTCTGTACACATATTATCCTTAATAGCAAAAGGTACACCAGCTAAAGGTCCCGTAAGCTTTCCAGCCTTGATATCATCGTCAGCCTTAGCTGCTGCCTGTAATGCTTTTTCCTTGTCAAATGTCACATAGCAGTTAAGCTCTGCTTCAGACTTTTCAATCTGAGCAACAACAGCCTGCATAGCTTCTACCGCTGTCACTTCACCTGCCTTAATCTTTGCAGCAAGTTCAACGGCTGTACAATCTAATAAACTCATAGCATTTCCCTTTCTTATTCAACAGTCTTTGGAACTATAAATCCATATTCGTTAGCTTCTGGTGCATTGGCAAGTGTAGCCTTGCTTCCATCGCCGTTAGTAACAACATCTTCCCTCATAACATTATTAACAGGGAATACGTGTGACATAGGCTCAACGCCTGTTGTATCAAGCTCGCCAAGCTTATCTATATAATCAAGCATACTTGCCATATCCTTCTTGGCATCCTCTTTTTCCGACTCAGAAAGCTCAAGCTTAGCAAGAATACCTACATATTCGATAGTTTCATCACTAATCACATTAGCCATAACATACCATCCTTTCTTTCATATTAATCTCTGACCTTAATATGAACCTCTCTTAACTGCTGTTCTGTTACCTCATTAGGTGCTCCACACATAAGATCCTGTGCTGTACCACTCATTGGGAATGGAATAACCTCACGGATATTCTCTTCATTTCTAAGAAGCATAATCATACGGTCAACACCTGGTGCCATACCTGCATGTGGTGGTGCACCGAACTGGAATGCGTTGTAAAGTGCTCCAAACTTAGCCTTAAGTACTTCTTCATCATATCCGGCAATTTCAAATGCCTTAACCATAATCTGCATATCATGGTTACGCACAGCACCTGATGATAATTCAACACCATTACATACGATATCATACTGATAAGCAAGAATATCAAGTGGATCCATAGTATTAAGTGCTTCAAGACCACCCTGTGGCATAGAGAATGGATTGTGTGTGAAACCAATCTTCTTAGTTTCTGGGTCTCTTTCAAACATAGGGAAGTCATTTACATAACAGAATCTGTATGCATTTTTCTCTATTAAATCAAGACGTGTGCCAAGTTCGTTACGAATCTGTCCTGCAAAGAATGCAGCCTTATCTTCCTTATCAGCGATAAAGAAAATAGTATCTCCTGCCTGAAGTCCTGCAAGTTCCCTGATTTCGCCTTTAAGTTCTTCTGGAATGAACTTATCAATTGGTCCCTTATATGAAAGGTCTTCAAGAACCTCAAGGTAACCAAGTCCACCCATACCAATTCCTGTAGCGAACTTAAGAAGCTTCTCGTGCTGGCCCTTTGAAAGCTTAGCGTGAACATTGATAGCTCTTACAGTCTTATTCTGAAATGGCTTGAATGTACATTTATTGAAGAAATCGGACAAATCTATAATTCTAAGTGGGTTTCTAAGGTCTGGCTTATCTGAACCGAATTCAAGCATAGCCTGCTTGTAGCTTATAATTGGATAAGGAGCCTGTGTTACAACTGAACCCTCTGGTGCAAACTTTGCAAATGTCTCTGTAAGCACTTCTTCACCAACTGCAAATACTTCTTCCTGAGTAGCAAAGCTCATCTCGAAGTCAAGCTGATAGAATTCTCCTGGTGAACGGTCAGCTCTTGCATCTTCATCTCTGAAGCAAGGAGCTATCTGGAAATACTTATCAAAACCAGATACCATAAGAAGCTGCTTGTACTGCTGTGGTGCCTGTGGAAGTGCATAGAACTTGCCCTTATATTTTCTTGATGGAACGATATAATCTCTTGCGCCTTCTGGTGATGAAGCACAAAGAATAGGTGTCTGGATTTCAAGGAAGCCCATATCTGTCATCTTCTGACGAAGGAATGAGATAACCTTTGAACGGAATACCATATTATCCTTAACCTTAGGGTTTCTTAAGTCTAAGTATCTGTACTTAAGTCTTACATCCTCTCTTACTTCCTTAGATGTCTGGATTTCAAATGGAACCTGCTGGTAAACCTGTCCTAATACTGTAATCTTCTTAGCTTCAAGTTCAATAGTTCCTGATGGAATTTTAGGATTGTAAGTTTCCTCATCTCTCTGCTCCATAATACCATCGATACTGATACATTCTTCCTTCTTAATACCCTTTAAGAGTTCTGGTTCACGGATAACTACCTGTAATACTCCGTACATATCTCTTAAATCGATGAATGAAACTCCACCGTGATCACGGATGTTCTCAACCCATCCTGATACCTTCATCTGCTTTCCAATGTCGTTCTCACTTACATTCTGTAATGTGACATCTCTGTAAATGTTTGCCATCTTGATAATAGCTCCTTTCTGATTGCTTTATATTGTTAATGTGTGTCTTGTTGCAGCTGATAAATATATTGTTCCTGCTTTCTGCAAAGGCTGTAACGATGTGACTTAGTGGCAATCGTTATCTGCACGCAAAAAATCCCGGAATGCCTTACCAGCATTCCGGGACGAATAATACATAATTATCCGCGGTACCACCCGCATTGAACGAAATCCGCTTCTGAATAGCTGTCATCTAGAAACTTGTCATCAATAACTTAACCACTCAGGCTTCTTATCATTCCTCTTTAAGTACTTAACGCGTACAACGTAATAACCTACATATATCACCTGCCTGTCTATAACAGCTGCATGCATACGCATTTCATAACATATTCCAAGGGCATTGATATAATTCAGATATTCAACTCCAGAGTGTTCCTCTTGACAATTCCCTGTGTATGCTTTCAGTCGGTGGCATCACTTTCCTGTCAGGTTCCATGAAAAGAAGTCTCTTTCCCAGTCTTTAATATATTCATATAGATAAATAATAGCATATCCTTATGAATCATGTCAATCTATAACTTTATTTTTCCATTTTTAAAAATTATTATGATTCAATTTCTGAAGTCTATTCAATAATTAATTCTACACTTCATAATCAAGGCAGGATCTTACTGCCGTATATGGGCGTACCTTTCCATCTGCTATGGCAACGTGAAGCGGATTAGTGCTGTATGCCTTAAGAGCATCTGCATCTGTAAATGTTGTATCAAGCATAACATCTACTGTTGATGTTGCTAAACCATTGATATTAACCTTTATATCTACAAGACCCGGTATATTTCCTGCAAGTCCTTCAAGACCTTCCTTAATACCTACCTTTACATTTTCCTTCTCTTCTGCTGTAAGTTCTTCCTTTAACTTCCACAATATAACGTGTTTAACCATATATCTTAATCTCCTTTTCTATCAGTTTCTTTATTCTTCCATTTCTTTTTCCTGCATTTTTATCTGTTAAATATCAATTTGCAAAACTATTAAATGTATAATTTCATCAAAATATTAAAAGCTATGCTCTGTATACCCAGTTATCTTTTCTTGGGTGACACTGAGGTTCTTCTCCATCTACATAACCAAGTATACAATGTCCGATTCCTTCATAATCGCCTTCTATGCCGAGTGATTTAAGTATCTCTCTGCCTTCTTCGCTCTCAAATTCTTCCTTAGCTCTATGTATCCAGCAGCTATCCACACCAAGTGCGTGTGCCTCAAGCATAAGATTCCCCATAACCAGAGTACCATCATATATGTACGTAGGCATACTCTTATCAGCAAGAACAACAAGCACAACTGGTGCACCATAAAATGGATCAAAATCTTCTGACTTTCCCATTATTCTAGAATTCATCTTAGAAAGCTTATCTCTTAATTCCTTGTCAGTAACTGCAAGTATAATTGGCGACTGTCTGTCCATTCCTGTAGCCGCATATGTTCCCGCTTCAATAATTTTATCTATAATCTCCGCAGGAACCATATCATTTTTATACTTTCTTACGCTTCTTCTTGTCTTAATAACATCTAATATATCACTCATAGTGCGCTTCCTTTCTATATTATATTTTTATAATTATATTTCTAATATATATTCTTAATTTATATTTATCCTGTTATATGAAGCATACCGATAAGCACAACCGCAGCCAGTCCATAATATGTAACAACCGCAACAAGGTCATTAATTGTTGTTATAAGTGGACCCGAAGCTACAGCCGGGTCTATCTTTATCTTATGGAAGAACATTGGTGTAAGCACACCAATAAGACTTGATATAAGCATTGCCAGCAATAATGATACACCTACACAGCCCGATATTGCAAATGCGTAATGTACTGGCTTGCCCTTAACAATGGTAATATATATTCCAAGTAATATAAATGCCATAGAACCAAGCAGCAAGCCATTAGCAAAACCAATTCTCACCTCTTTTAACACAAATTCAAGCTTCTGCTTAGCTGATATATCTTCGTCCATAAGAACTCTGATTGTAACGGCAAGTGACTGTGTTCCAACATTTCCTGCCATATCAAGTATGAGTGACTGGAAGCATACAATAATCGCAAGCTGTGACACTACATTTTCAAATATGCCAACTACAGATGATACTCCCATACCAAGGAACAGTAACAGAATAAGCCATGGAAGCCTTTTCTTCATACTTGCAAAAAGCCCCTCTGTAAGGTCATTCTCCTCTGTCAAACCAGCAAGCTTTGCATAATCATCGCTCATCTCTTCATCTACCGCTTCTATGATATCAGAAGATGTGATAGCACCTATTATTTCTTTCTCTTTATTTAATACTGGAATTGAATCTTCGCTGTAATCCTTTAAATCTTCGATACATTCGCTCATCTTTTCGTGAGCGTATACATATGGATATGATGTGCTTATTATATCCTCAAGCTTCTGGTAATCTCTTGCTATAATAAGTTCTTTTAAATCTATTGCACCATAATATATGTTGTTATCATCAACCACATATATTGTATTGACATTATCATTTTCTTCTGCCTGTGCAACAAGCTCTTTCATAGCTTCTTTTATTGTAAGCTTATTGTTTATGCATATGAAATTAGTAGTCATCTTGCTGCCAATCTCATCATCGTCATATGAATAAATCAGACATACATCATCTTTGGCATCCTTTTCCATATGTGATATAAGTGCATGTCTTTCTTCTTCCGATACATTATCAAGAATATCTACAGCATCATCAGCATCCATTTTTTCAAGGACATCTGCTGCCGCATCTACAGATAATTCCGTCATAAATTCTTCAATGTATTCAGGTGTATCTTCCAGATATGAGAAAATCTCTGCCGTCCAGTCTACACCAAGAATCTTATAAAGTCTTATTCTTGTATCTTTGTCCAAAAGCTTAATTGCATCTGCTATATCATTCTCGTGATATTTAGATAACTTCTTGCGGATTACTTCATCAGATTTACTACTTCTAAGAACTCTAACAATATCCTTGCTATAATCCTTATGTATAACTACATTTGATAGAATCTTATTCATCATTATTCTCCTTTCATTCTGGCAAGAACAATGACTAAGATTAGAAAATACGCGACTTTAACAGACTATTGCACACGTCCCTTAAGAAACGCAGACAATAGCTTTGTCGGCTTATAATCTATGTCATTGTTCCCTATTCGAGGACTATCATGCCCGTCCATTATCGTCACCTCACTTTTAATATATTGTATATTAAGAAAATATATTGAACACACCAATCTAATATACCCAATATATACTCTTAACATTTGTCGAATTAATTGTATAATCTCATTTTCTGACTGTCAACTAAAATCATTGTAAAATATTATCATATACCTCTCATATACTAGTTACAATCAACCAGGACATACTTACATTCTTTGCAAGCATTATTCATTTACAGTTTTTAATTTCACTTGACGTCATATAGGTTCCTGCTAATATTACCAATACCGATATAACTGCAATAATGCCGGAAATGAAATCTCTGATGCCATCTCCAGCCACAATAAAATAAAGAGCAGCCAATATTATGCCAATAACAATCAATATAATTCCATATAATACTTTTTTCCACTGTATATTTAATTTCATCCTGACACTCATTTCCTTTCTACTTCTCTGATAAATCTTTCTATAAGTCTGTTTACTTCATCCGGCTGGTCGGTATTGGAATTATGACCAGCATTCTTTATCCATTTAATCGGTAAACCTTCTCTCTGATGCCATTTCTTATTATAGCTTTTTGCTGAACCTGCTTTATCCTTTTCTCCACAGATAAGAAGTGCCGGACAACTGATACGATATGGCAGATCTGCTTTGATTGCCTCAGCAAGCATTCTGTAACCAAAACCAGCAAGCCTTGCGTATTCTTTAGGGTCTGCATCATAGGACATCATCATTTTCCGCATAAGCTTCTGACCATATTCCGTCTCTGCACACCCTCTTGAACCAGCCCTAAGAAGTGCTTTCCATGGATATATCTTATATAATGGCTCTGCTCTTTCAAGAAGCCATATTTCCACTGCGGTCATATAAGACTTTTGAAGAGGTGCGGAATCAATGGAGATAAAGCCTTTTATCTTATCCGGATATAATTCCATATACATTTGAGCCAGATATCCCCCCATAGACTGACCGATAATTATGGGATTATAAATTTCTTCTTTTACTAAGATTTCATAAAGCCATTCTGCCATGTCAGACAGACTGTAATTATTCGTAAATGGTCTGGATAATGCATGTGATGGTGCATCCCATACAAACACATTCTGTTTCTTCTCAAAATATTCTGTCTGCTTTTCAAAAAGCCTATGGTCTGCCGTAAGTCCCGGTAAAAACACTAACGTAATTTTCTGCTTGTCTATTATATTTACAAAATAATGAATGCAGCCACAGGGTGTATTATAACTGTTTTCTGTCATTTCCCGTCCCCTTTCCATAAACCATTTCCCAATGATTTATCCTTCATATGCCACCTTCATTGACCGATTAACAGAAGACCTCATTGGATATCGCATTGACCTGCCTTAGCTTGTTTATAAAGCAGACCGCTTTTAATAAACAATAATAAGAACATTACGGTTATCGCATACGGCTCTCTTGCCATAGCCAAAAACAAAACAGCAATTATACTAAGTCCTACAGACAAAGCGGTAATTATCTTTTTACCTTGTTCAAATTTGAAATAGACCATCAGTATTTTTACAATTCCTATAATCGTTAAACTAACAAACAATGCCCAATAACCACTGAAATGATGCTTAACTGAATGGCATTGGTCATTTCTTTATCCATGTGTTTTCTCCTCTGTTCTATACCTCATTGATTACTGATTTTTAAAATTCCGCAAACCTTTCCCGGCTTGCGGAATCTTCCAAACATATTATAATTTTTCCACGCACCGGATCAGTGCATCCACATTTTCTTCCTTCGTGGCCCAACCGGTACAGAATCGCACGCAGCTGTGTGTGGCATCGATCCGCTGGTCATAGCTGTACTCAAACTGTTCTGAAATCTTTGCCAGGTGTGCATCCGGAACAATGACGAAGATCTGGTTCGTCCGGTTGGGTGCCAGATATGTGTAACCCTTTGCCGTAAATGCTTCCCGCAGCTTCTCCGCCATGGCAATGGCATGGGCGGAGATCTCCTGATAGAGACCATCTGTAAAAAGCGCATCAAACTGCAGCCCCAGCAGTCTTCCCTTGGCCAGCATGCCGCCGTTCTGCTTGATGAGATATCGGAAATCCTGTGCAAGCTCCGGGTTTTTGATCACTACTGCTTCTCCGAACAATGCGCCGACCTTGGTTCCACCAATATAAAACACATCACAAAGCGCAGCGATATCCGGCAATGTCAGATCGTTGTCCGGTGCTGCCAGTCCGTAACCCAGTCTGGCACCGTCTAAGAACAGATACAGTCCGTATTTGTGACAGGTCTCGGACAGAGCGGTCAGCTCTGCTTTACTGTAAATGGTTCCCACCTCGGTAGGATTGGAAATATATACCATTTTCGGCTGTACCATATGCTCAAAGCTACCGTTGTGAATATGGGCTTCATAAGCCTCTGCTACCTGCGCTGCCGTGATCTTACCGTCAGGGCTTTCTAATCCCAGTACCTTATGTCCGCAGGCTTCCACCGCACCGGTCTCATGGACATTGATATGTCCTGTAACAGCGCAGAGTACGCCCTGGTGCCTGCGAAGTGCCGCATTGATCACAGTGACATTGGTCTGGGTTCCACCTACCAGAAAATGTACTGCCAGGCTGTCATCCCCACAGGCCTTACGGATCTTCTTGCGCGCCTCTTCACAGTATTTGTCCTCACTGTAGCCCGGTGTCTGCTCCATATTGGTCTGCACCAGACGTTCCAACACTTTCGGATGTGCTCCCTCATTATAGTCACACTGAAATAAAATCTTATCGCTCATTTTTTATTGACACCGCCGTGACAGTGTATTTCCTCCAACGTTATTTATATTTTAGCTTTTTCTATTTGCTAACTCTTTACATTTTCGATTGTTTCTATCTTATTTGATTCTCCAGACTTTCTGTTACTCAAATTCAGTCAGTCCTTTGTCTCCAGAACCCTTACCAGATATTCCCACACTCTCTTCGTGGAAGATATGCTTAAGGTCTCCTCGGTCGTATGAATATCCTTCATATCCGGTCCCATGGATACACAGTCAAGGTCTGAGATTTTGCTGCCTAACAGTCCGCACTCCAGTCCTGCATGGATAGCCTCCACCTTGGGCTCAATGCCGTACATTTCCGCATACAGCTTCACCATTTTTTCCCGCAACGGAGAATGCACACGGTATTTCCAGCCGGGATAATCTCCGGTCACCACGTAATCGCCGCCTGTCAGTTCCACCAGTGCAGAAAGCTTTGCGATCAGGTTATCCTTCTCACTTTCCACGCTGCTTCTGACAGAATACTCTGCCCGCAAAACTTCCACATCTGCTTTCAGTATACCCAGATTCAGAGAAGTCTGTACCAGCCCCGGCATATCTGCGCTCATCGCCTGTACGCCGTTGGGAGTCGCCTGCAAAAAGGCTGCCACACGTTTTGTAGCTTCCGGCGCAGCACAGGTGATTGTCTCTGCAGTGTCTGCTAATCTTTTTGCGGTTACCTTTACGTCCGGATCCTTGGTGGCAAGTTCGTCACCCAGTTCTGCTTCCAAAGCTGCTACCTGCTGCTCTAAGCTTTCTGTATCTTTTTCCTCTACTACGACTACTGCTTTCGTCTGTCTGGGGATGGCATTGTCTGCCAGTCCTCCGTCCGCAGATACCAGTCCTACAGGCATTTTCTCAGACAGCTTCCACAGAAGTCTTCCCAGGATACAATTGGAATTGCCTCTTTCCTTATGTATCTCTCCGCCGGAATGTCCTCCTAAGAGGCCGGAGACTTCCACCTCATAGCGCACGCCCGTAAGCTCCTGTTTTTTCATCGGGAAACGGCAGTTCACTCTGGCACCACCGGCACAGCTGGTCAGGAAAATGCCTTCGTCCTCGGAATCCAGATTGATCATACGATGACCCTGTAACATAGACAGGTCAATCTCTCTGGCTCCGTCCATACCGACTTCCTCATCCACCGTAATGATGACTTCCAAACGGGGATGCCTGATGTCCTCGGAATCCAATAATGCCAGTGCATAAGCCACAGCAATACCATCATCGCCGCCGAGGCTGGTATTCTCCGCATAGACGCTGTCTCCGTCGATCCCTACCTTCAGTCCTTCCGTCTTCATATCCATGGTGCAATCCGGTGTCTGCACCGCTACCATGTCCATATGTCCCTGCAGGATCACCACCGGTTCCTTCTCGTATCCGGGAGTTGCCTCCTTGACCATAATGACATTTTTCATAGCATCCTGTATATAGAAAAGCTTATGTGCTTTCGCAAAGTCCACCAGGAAATCGCTGATCTGATCCACATTGCCGGAGCCGTGAGGGATCTTCGTGATCTCTTCAAAATAGTAAAATACTTTCTTCGGTTCTAAGTTCGATAAAACACCCATTTTCATTTCCTCGTTTCTGCGCTTTTATAGAGAACAAAGTGCACTTTCAGTATAAATATTTGTCATTTTTCTGTCAAGGAAACAATCCGAAGCATTCGCAGAACGCAGTTTGCATGGCTTTGAATAGTTATGCATAATGATATTTTTTTCTCTTGGTGATCAGGAATCCTATTGTCACAAACAGTGCCAGGAACTCTGCCAGTACGATGGACAGCCATACACCGGTAATGCCGATCAGTTTCGGCAGGATCAGCACGATGACGATCTGGAACACGAAGGTACGCAGGAAAGAGATTGCTGCGGATACGGCTCCGTTGTTCAGGGCTGTGAAGAAGGAGGAACCCCACACGTTCATGCCGCGGACCATGAAAGCAATGGCATAGATCCGAAATCCCCAGGTGGTCATCTCCAATAACTCCTGATCGTAGTTTGCGAAGATTTTTACTAACGGTCCGGCCAGAATCTGAGAAGCGGTCAGCAGAATCACACCGCCGGCCGAGATAATGACCAGACTTTTCCGGCAAAGATTTTTCAGTTCCGCATGATTGCCCGCACCGTAATGGAAGCTGACGATAGGAGCAGATCCCAGGGAATATCCCAGATACAAGGTCATGAAAATAATGTCCACGTACATGATGATGCCGTAAGCCGCCACACCATTCTCGCCTGCTGCTTCCATCAGCTGGAAGTTATACAGGATGCTAACGATAGAGGTAGAGATATTTGTCACCAGCTCAGAAGATCCGTTGGTCACAGTCTGCCAGATGACTTTTCCATGCCACTTCGCCTTCCCCAGCTGCAGTAAGCTGCCGTTCTCTCTGGAAAAATAGATTACAGGGATGATTCCGCCGACGAGCTGTCCCGCTGCGGTAGCCAGTGCTGCTCCCACCAGTCCCAAAGGAAATGCCACGATCAACACATAGTCTAACACCGCATTGGTCAGTCCTGCGATCACATTTACCTTTAAACTCAAAGTCGGCTTCTCCGCTGCGATAAAAAAGCTCTGGAACAAATACTGCATAACAAATGCCGGGGAGGACAAAAACAAGATTCTGGAATAACGCACGCAGTCCGCTTCCAGTTCTCCGTTTGCTCCCAGTGCCAGTGCGATCTGCGGTGCCAAAACAAAACAGATGAATCCCACCACGATTGACACCGCCAGTGTCACATATACGATCAGCGAAAAAAATTCGTTAGCCAGTTCCTTTTTCCCTTCTCCCAGCGTCATGGAGACCACGGCGCTTCCTCCGGTACCTGCCATGAATCCAAGAGTTCCCACACCCATCAGCACCGGCATCACCAGATTCAGGGCGGCGAAAGGCGTCTTTCCCACATAGTTGGATACAAAAAAGCCATCGACGATACTGTACACCGAAGTACATAACAACATTAAAATGGAAGGTGCCACGAAACGCAGCAGCCGTTTATAACTAAAATGATCAGATAACTGTATTTTCATAATAACCTCATGCCTTACTATTACCCGCATGCCTTCCGGCACTTTCTCAACAGATACTTCTGCGCATTATGCAGGCATCGTTTTCGTGTCATCATCGGAGGTTCCTGCGATCACGCGGGATCCCCTTGTCTTGTCAGTTCCTCTATTTCTTCTCGGAAAAATTCCGTATGTTTTTTCATAGTTTTCAGTAATATTTCTGCCTCCTGCTCTCCTATCGCCGCCAATGCCCGGCGCTCCGCATCCATCAGCGGAACCACGATCCTCTCCACAGTCTCTTTCCCCTTCTCTGTGAGATATATCCTCTTATTCTTGCGGTTGTCTTCCTCCGCCCGCAGAATAAGCAGACCTTCCTCCGTCATATTTTTCAGTGCGGAATTCACTGTCTGGGGCGTGTAGAACCAATAGTCGCAGATCTCCCTCTGGGTAAACGCCTCTTTTTCCCGTTCCCGGATACAATACAGAATCCAGAAAGCCGTCTCCGACAGATTACAGTTTTTTGCATAGACCCGGTACAGGTCATCCATCTCTTTGATCAGCTGATTGTACAATGTGATCTGCGCAAAAGATTTTCTGCTTTCCTCTTCCATATCGCTTTCCTCCTGTAACTACATCGTTGCATCTGTTTGTTTTTATCCGAAATCGGACTAAGCGGCATTATAATCCGAAATCGGATTATTGTCAACCCATAAAAAAATACGCAAAACTGACACTTCTCATTGTGTCCTTGAGCGTATCGTTATATAATAACTTTGGCATCAGTTCCGGGAGGAGTGCGGTTCGCCCGTATCGCCAGTGTCTAGGTTCACCTTATTGAATATCCCGTAGAACACTCGGCGGCTGATGCTATTCTGAAATATTCTGTTTTTCAAAATTACTGTTTTATATTACCCCAACACACTACTATTACTTCTTTCTTTTTATATGTAATATTACGTATTATTTATTGACATACGTAATATTACATATTACAATGGTTTTGAGGTTGAAAAGGAGATACCAAAGATGCCAATGACCTCACAGGAGATGATCAAACTCCTACTAAGAAACGGTTTTACGGTTACCAGCCAAAATGGCTCCCATGTAAAACTGAAGAACACAGACACTCATAAAACCGTTATCGTTCCTTATCATTGCAGAGGCATAAAAAAAGGCCTGGAACAGGCAATACTAAAACAGGCCGGCTTAAAATAACAGCCACAGTAAGGAGAATAAGAATGAAAAAACTTTTTTATCCAGCACTTTTCCATAAAGCGGAAGAAGGAGGATTTTGGATCACCTTCCCAGATTTTCCCGAATGCATGACGCAGGGGGAAAATATGCAGAACGCCTACGAAATGGCATGGGATGCGCTTGGTCTTGCCGTAGTCTCCCGTATAGAGAATAGGGAATCTCTTCCCCCCGCCACAGAGCCCTACGCCATCACCGCAGTTTCCGATACCTTCTGTATAATTGTGCCCTTTGACCTCATAGCATACCAGAAAAAGCATAACTCCAAAGCCATCAAAAAAACTCTTTCCATTCCTGAATGGCTGAATGAAGCTGCTACAGACATGAATGTAAATTTTTCACAGGTATTGCAGGATGCTCTTCTTCAAAAATTGAACCAATAAAACATGTTGCATTCCATGTTGCATTTTGCAAACTATTACGTCAAAATACAAAAAATCAAAATGCGCAAAGACCCATTTCTACAGGTTTTTGCGCATTTTCTATAAATATAAAAGCAGATAACGGGAATCGAACCCGCCTTTCCAGCTTGGGAAGCTAGCGTTCTACCGATGAACCATATCTGCAAAGGAACATAAGATATTATACTCCATGTTCCTTTATTTTGCCAGTCCTAATTTTTACTATTTTTACATTTTTACCATTTTACTTATTTGCTTATCCTTTTTACTTATCCAAGACTCCCAACCACTTCAGAGCGTTCCAAATGCCGTCTTTATCCACGTCCGTGGTGATATAATCTGCTGTTTCCAACACCTGTTTACTGGAATTACCCATAGCAATGCTGGTGTGGGCATACTTTAACATCGGCAGGTCGTTATTGCTGTCTCCGATGGCCACAGTGTCTTCCATGGGGATTTTCAAATAGTCCGTAATGTAACGGATTGCTGTTGCCTTGGAATATCCTTTGGGGACAATCTCGTAAAACCCTTGTTCTCTATCAATAAAATCCAGTATTTCCGACAGGTCACGCTTCATTCCATCCATTCCCGCCGGAGTCTCTGCATAGGCATATAATTTATCATAGTTGCCCGGTGCATTGGCATAGCGATCGTATTTTCGATTCTCAATCTCACGTGCCATATGGCGGAAAGTTTCGGTAAATACTTCTTCTCCTCTGGGAGCATAGTCTTCCCTGCTGCCTTCCAGAACCGCATCCACATGATATTTTTTCATTGCTGTCAGAATTGCCTTAGACTCCTCCATGGAAAATGTCTTGTGCATCAGCTGTTTTCCATGAA
>ERZ836358.1485-NODE-1485-length-22629-cov-16.174714_pt1 | contig 22629 bp, 20 predicted proteins | sample MGYA00519942_ERZ836358 | MGnify/ENA primary metagenome ERZ836358 (study PRJEB31850, sample SAMEA3708798) | human gut metagenome | biome: human gut; feature: human-associated habitat; material: faeces | place: China | collected 2014 ...
TGTGGATGCGGTCCAGAGCCTCGAAGTCCAGACCCTTCCAGTTTGCCGGGTAGACACCGTGGATGTTGCCGATGCCGGCAGCCAGGAAGTCGATGCCCAGAGCAGTGATCTTTGCGCACTCCTCGGGGTCTGCGATCTCGCCGGCACCCACAACGCCGTCCTCGACACCGCCGATGGAACCGACCTCGGCCTCGATGCTCAGGCCCTTAGCGTGTGCCAGAGCAACCAGCTCCTTGGTCTTTTCCACATTCTCCTCGATGGAGTAGTGGCTGCCATCGAACATGATGGAAGAGAAGCCGGCCTCGATGCAGGCCTTGCAGCCCTCGTAGGTGCCGTGATCCAGATGCAGGGCAACGGGAACGGTGATGCCCATGGAATCGACCATTGCGCTGACCATGGCAGCGACGGTCTTGAAACCGGTCATGTACTTGCCGGCACCCTCGGAAACACCCAGAATCACAGGGCTCTTCATTTCCTCGCAGGCGGTCAGAACGGACTTGGTCCACTCCAGATTGTTGATGTTGAACTGAGGCACACCGTAGTGGCCATCACGTGCTTTGATCAGCATTTCGGTTGCATTTACCAACATTATTCATTACCTCCACAAAATCATTGGGGTCTTGCTCGTTTCATATCCGCTTTGTGCACGGTTTAACGAACCTACAGAATTAGTATACCCCAAACAGCGGCCAAAATCAATCCAAACCGGTGTTTTTCCTGTAACAATGCGGGGATTCTGTTTCTGGCAGGGTGCAGGGGGTTACTGCCAGAAGCGCGTATATTCGATAGAATGCAACAAATTTCCATATAATGTGCAATAAGCGGCCGAAAGACAGAAAGCGTGATGAAGGACGGATTTTCAACACAGATCCACATTCGTCAAAATGATATTGGGCAATTTGGCAAAAGCGGACAGGATGCAGTTCAAAAAATTGTCATATTTCCGACTTGTATTCTACAAATTGTACGCAGGAAATCAAAAAAGGTCGAACCAAAAAGTGGAAAACCTTGTGGAAAGTGTGGAATTCCACAGGCAAAACAGGCTTTAAAGCTGGACTTTTGAACTTTCTCCACAGGGTTTTCAACATGTGGAAAAATAATCGCTCTTCTACGGATTGTATACCGCGTTTTTGTGGAAAACTTTTTTCTCCGGCAAAACAGAGGGATATCTACCCAGCAGCCGGGTAAAGCTGATGCAGGGCGGCAGAACATTTCTGCAAAAAAGCGGAAACGGTCTCCGGCACCACGAACAGAAAAACTTTTGCAGGACGCGGATAAAAAACGGTAATTTGCTGGCAAACAAGTTCGGCTTATGCTATACTTCAAAATGAGTTATCAGCTTCAGATCATACCGGTGCGCGGCCCAGAGTGCGGCGCGCCTTTTGGAGGGTGTGCACAGCACCTTCCGGTGATACAACGGAAGGAGAAAATCATCATGGAAGAAAAGAACCAGTCGCGCCGTCCGCGCCGCAGCCCGGAAGAGCCGCTGCAGAAGAACGAGAGCCTTGTTTATGGCAAAAATCCGGTGACCGAACTGCTGAAAAGCGGTTCCGGCGTGGACACCGTGCTCATTGCTGAGGGCATGGCTCCGGCCGTGGCGGCTTACTATACCGCATTGGCAAAGGAAGCGGGTGCCACGGTGAAGCGGGTGCACCCCAACAAGCTGCGCCTGATGACCGGCACCGAGAGCCATCAGGGTGTGGCGGCATTTGCCAGCGAGATCAAATACGTGACGGTAGACGACCTGATGGCAGCAGCCAAGGACAAGGGCGAGGCACCTTTTCTGGTGCTGAGCGATGGCATTGAAGACCCGCACAATCTGGGTGCCGTGATGCGCAGTGCTCTGCTGTGCGGTGCGCATGGCATCGTGATTCCAAAGCGCGGCGGCGCATCGGTCACGCCTACCGTCATCAAGTCCAGCGCAGGTGCCGCAGAACGCCTGCCGGTGGCTCGTGTGGCCAACATCGGCGAGACCATCCGCCGCCTGAAGGAGCAGGGTGTGTTCGTCTACTGCGCCGATATGGACGGCGTGTCTCTGCGCAGGAACAACCTGACCGGCCCCATTGCACTGGTGCTGGGCAGCGAGGGCAGCGGTGTTTCGCAGCTGGTGAAAAAGCTGTGCGACGGCGTGGTGCGGCTGGATATGGCAGCACCGGGCACCGGTGTGGACAGCTACAACGTGTCGGTGGCTGCGGGCATTATTCTGTACGAGATCCAGTCCCAGCGCGCAGCACAGCAGGCATGATCCGGCATTCGGGCCGGAACCTCAATTTGAATTACAGGAGGGACTAGAATGCCGAAAGATAAAAATAATGGCCGGGAAATGACCCCGGATGAAAAGTTCCGCTCCTTTTTCAGCACCACGGCGGTGGATATCCCGGAGGAGATGACCCGGAGGGACGAAAACCAGCCGGAGGAAAAGCCGCAGAAACGGTTTGGCCTGTTTGGCCGTGGTAAGGAAAAGCAGGAGACTGACGAAGCTGCAGCAGAGCAGCCGCAGGAAATGCCCACCGGTGAGGTGCGGCTGGGTGAAGATGCGCAGCCGGAACCGGAAGCGGATCTGGAACTGATGCTGAAGCCGGAGGCAGACCCGGAACAGGAACTGGCCCCGTGGCCTTTTCTGGAAAAGGAAGCAGAGGATGCACAGCCGGAAGCACCCGCCAAAAAGCCGGAGGAAAAATCTGCACCGCAAACGGCGGAACCCCCGGCGGCAGTGAAGCCGGAAACACCCCGGCAGAGCGCTGTCCCGGCGGCAAGACCCGCAGAGCAGCACAGCACGGCAAAGCCTCTCCGGCACCCCAAGAATGCGCCGGAGGTGCTGCTGCCGCAGGAAGAGCAGGAGCAGCAGGAGATGGCACAGCTCAAGGCGATGATCAACGGCCTGAGCGACCAGAAGCCGGAAAAGCCTGCACCGAGAGCCGAAGCAGCCCCGGCAGCAGAAACTGAACCGGCTGAAAGCAAAAAGAAACCGTCCGGTGCACCGCTGCCCGCGGCTGTGTTTGCAGCGGTAAAGGAGACGGCACCGGAGCTGCAGCCGGAACCTGTGCCGCAGCCGGAAAAAACGGAGCAGCCGGAAAAGCAGCCGGTGGCCGATTTCTTTGGCAAGGCGCAGAGCGAGGACGCACCGCAGGCACCTTTGGCCCCGGCAGAGGAGCCTGCCGCAAAAGAGGACACCATGAGCCTGCCGCTGCTGCCGCTGGACGGTGAAGAGCCGCAGCAGGCACCGGAGAAGGCACCCGCTGCGCCACAGCCGGAACTGAAAGCTGAGGCGGAGGACGCGGTGTCTCCGGAGGAACATGCTGAAACGGAGCTGCCCGAGCCGGAGGCCACGGCGGATAAGCTGCACCGCATGAGCGCAGAGCTGACGCTGCGCTGCGTGCTGGGCGGCATTCTGACTGTGGTGCTGCTGCATTTTGGTTTGGTGTCGGATGGGCTGCTGCCCGCCATGGCGGCGCTGGACCCGGATGCTGCCCCGGCGGCATTCTATGCTGCAAACCTGCTGCTGCTGGCAGCAAGCCTGTGCGTGGGCTTCCCGGTGCTGCGCGACGGCCTGAACGGCCTGCGCGGACGGTCTTCTTCCGAGACGATGCCGGCGCTGGCCGCAGTGGCAGCGCTGGTGCAGGCGGTCACAGCCATGCTGAACGCAAATGTTTACCGCGGCACCACCGGCATCTCGCTGCTCAGCGGCATGGCCGCGCTGGGGCTGTTCCTTGCGCTGCTGGGCAGCCGGGTGATGCTGGCTGCTGTCAAGGGCGGCTATGAGCTGGTGACCAATGGTGTGGAGTTCGAGGGCGCTTACCGCGCCAAGGACAAAGACCTACTGCGCGCCCTTGCACGGGATCTGGAACAGAAGGACCCCTGGGTGCTGCTGAGCCGCCCGATGAAGGAAGCTGACGGCTTTGTGGAGCAGAGCTTGAGTGAACGCGCAAGCGAGCGCCGTGCCCGCAAAGTTTCGTACATCCTGCTGGGCGTTGCCCTGCTCAGCGGCGTGCTGTTCCTGCTGGCAGGTGCCGGCTGGAACAAAGCGGCGGCTGCCATGGCCGCTGTGCTGTGCATGGGCGCACCGCTTTCTTCTACCCTGATCGCGGGCGTTGCCTCGCTACGGCTGCAGCGTGCGGCTGCGGCTGTGGGCGCAGTCGTGCCCGGTTGGCAGGCCATTGAGCAGCTGGGCGGCATTGATACGCTGCAGATCGATGCAGACGACCTGTTCACCGCCGACAGCGCACAGCTGGAGGATATCCGCATCTTCAAGGGCGGCCGCATCGACCGCGCCATCCTGTACGCGGCCAGCGTGTTGAACGAGAGCCACGGCACCCTGAAGGGGCTGTTCCGCCAGATCGTTGAGGAACGCACAGACATCCTGTTCCCGGTCAAGGATCTGGAGCAGCACCATGGGCTGGGCTTTTCCGCCTGGTGCGATAACAACCGCATCCTCATTGGTACCCGCCGCTATCTGGAGCAGGAGGGCGTGCCACTGCCGGACGAGGAATACGAGATGCAGCACTCGAAGAACGGCGAGCTGCAAATTTTGTATCTGGCTGTGTCCGGCAACCTGCACGCTATGTTCGTGCTGAAATATGTGGGCGGGCGCAATGTGGCCCGCGGCCTTGCCGTGCTGCAAAAGGAGAACATCCGCCTGCTGGTCACATGCCAGGACCCCAGTCTGACTGCACACCACATTACCGAAGCATACCGCCTGCCGGAAGGCATGATCACCGTGCTGGATCAGGAGCAGTGCAACGCCATCAAGGCCGCACCGGAAGACCCGGAGGACACCTGCTGCATGATCCATCTCAAGGCGTTTGCCAGCCTGACCGGCGGCCTGCAGGCTGCGGATCAGGCCCAGAATGCCGAGAGCAGCGCCACCACGGTACAGATGGTCTCGGTGCTATTCTCCATTATCATTGCAGCGCTGCTCACCAGTGCAGGCAGCATCTGGGAGCTTTCGGTGGCAACGGTGCTGATGTATCAGGCAGCGTGGAGCGCCCTGAGCATTGCTGTGTGTGCACTGAAACAGCATAACTGAGAAAAATTCTCATAATAAATAGGAATTATTCTTGATTTCCATCAAATAATATGGTATACTCTGTTCAGAACCTGAGCCGCAGGCGAAAAAATTACCGCCGGGCTGAATGATAGAGCCGGGATCGGTCGATCCTGACAGAAGATCCGTTTTTGAAAGGAGAGCATCATGGAACTGAAGGGTACCAAAACCGAGAAAAATCTGATGGAAGCGTTTGCAGGCGAGAGCCAGGCACGCAACAAGTACACCTTCTTTGCCAGCATGGCAAAAAAAGAAGGCTACGAGCAGCTGGCCGCGATCTTTGAGGAGACCGCCGGCAATGAGAAGGAGCACGCAAAGATCTGGTTCAAGCTGCTGTGCGGCGGCGCGATCCCCGATACCCTGACTTGTCTGGACATGGCAGCAGGCGGTGAGCACGATGAGTGGACCGAGATGTACCCCCGCATGGCCAAGGAGGCCAAAGAAGAGGGCTTCCCTCAGATCGCAGCACTGTTCACCATGGTGGCACAGATCGAGAAGGAGCACGAGGAGCGCTACCGTGCGCTGGCCGAAAACCTGAAAAACAACAAGGTCTTTGCCCGCGAGGAGCAGCAGGTATGGCAGTGCCGGAACTGCGGCTACACCTATATCGGCAAGTCCGCACCGCTCAAGTGCCCGGTGTGCGCACATCCGCAGAGCTACTTTGAGCTGAAAAAGATCAACTACTAAGCTGAAAATTCAAAAGCAGAACAGCGCCGCCGCATCCGGTTTGCCGGGTGCGGCGGCGTTTTGTACAAAATTGAAAAGCGGATTTTATTATTCTCCACAAAATAAGGCTCAGCTGCCCGGCAGAATGGGCAAAAAACTTGACCCGGTTTTGCACTGCGTGTAAAATAATACGGAGACAGGAATATTTAAAGGATCTTGCAGCAAAGCAGGCGGGGAGGGCAAAGCCCATGAAGCAGGGGTTCAAAGCGTGTGTTTGTGCAGTGGTGCTGTGCGCAGAACTGTTTGCAGCCGGGGCCTTGTCGGCCTATGCTGCGCAGGAGCAGCCGCTGCCGGACAGCGGCATGACATTGGACACTGCCGAACTGACGCTGGATATCACCGAAGGAGACCCGGCCCCGGTGGCCTACCTGAATGTGCAGGCACCCAACGACTACTTCTTTCTGATCTGGACTTCCAGTGATCCGGCAGTGGCATCGGTGGACGGCACTGGCAAGGTGACCGGCCATGCCGAGGGCACTGCGGCCGTCACGGCCCGCAATGAGCGCGGCGAAAAGACCACCTGTACCATCACGGTGCGCAAAAGCACAGCCAGCCGCCTGGTGCTGAACACCAGCGATCTGACGCTTACCATTACAGAGCAGGAGCCTGTCCCGACGAAACAGCTGAAGCTGGAACAGAACAAAGGCGGGTTTACCTATGTGCGGCAGTGGGTCAGCAGCAACCCGGCGGTGGCATCGGTAAGCACAAACGGTACCGTAAAGGCGCAGGGGTCCGGCAAGGCCGTCATCAGCGCACTGACCACAGCCGGGCAGGTGCTGCGCTGCACGGTAACGGTCACATCGGAGATCGGACGGGTGCAGATGAGCAAAAATGCCATGTTGCTGCAGGCAGTGGGAGCCAGTCAGAAGCTGACCGCGCAGGCTGCAGGCGCCAAAAACGGAACGATGACATGGATCAGCAGCAATCCGGGCGTGGCAACTGTGAGCGCGGATGGCATGGTAACGGCGGTGGGCGACGGTGAAACGATGATCCTTGCCGTTACACCGGAGGGTCGTGCCGATGCCTGCTATGTGGCCGTGGGAGCGGCGGCGTGGCGGTTCCGCTCGGAGGACGAGCTTGCCGAAACGCTGACCCTGACCGGCCAGCTGCCTTATTCGGATGGAAAGTAAAAAGAAAAATGGGAGCGTTCTGTGCAGCAGGATGCTCCCATTTTTTCAAAACCCGCTGGGCAGAAAGATCATGGTTCCCCGGGCAGACCACGCCATCCGCTGGGCCATGCAGCCGGGCGCACCGGCCAGCAGAAACAGGGCCAGTGCGGCGAGCAGCAGCACCCATCCAAGGCCGCTGTGCGGCCTGCCGGAAAAAGGATCCCCTTTTTTGCGTCTCATCCCGCTGCCCCCTTTTTGCTGTGCTGGGCCATCCTATGCGCCGCAGGCACCGATTGTGCAACCGGCCCGGCTGTGGTACAATAAAACCTTAAGAGATACATTGTGCAGGGAGAACGATCTTTATGCTTACCATCACACTGCTGGGCACTGCGGCTACCATGCCACTGCCGGACCGGGCACTCTCGGCGGCGTTTGCTGCCTGCGGCGGTCACGGCCTGCTGTGGGACTGCGGCGAGGGTACGCAGGCAGCGGCACACCGGGCAGGCGTGAACCTGATGCGGGCAGATGCCATCTGCCTGACCCACTACCATGGCGACCACATCTTTGGTCTGCCGGGCCTTTTGCAGACTCTGGGGGCGCAGGGCCGCACAAGGCCGCTTGCCCTGTTGGGGCCGGAGGGCCTGCCGGATATCTGGGCGGCGGTGCGGGCACTGACCGGCCCGCTGCCCTATCCGGTGAAGCCGCAGGTGCTTATGCCGGGCCAGCCGCTGGCGCTGGATGCGCTGAGCGAGGGCTGGCCTGCCGGTGCGCGGCTGGTGCCGTTTGCCACAAAGCACCGGGTAAAAAGCCTTGGCTACCGGCTGGAGCTGCCCCGTGCAGGCAAATTCTCGCCGGAGCAGGCCCGGGCGCTGGGGGTGCCGGTGCAGCAATGGAAGCTGCTGCAGAAAGGGCAGAGCGTTGCCGTGGAGGGCAGAACGGTGCAGCCTGCGCAGGTGCTGGGCGCCCCGCGCAAGGGGTTGAGCGTGGTATTTTCCGGCGATACGGCCCCCTGCCCGTATTATTTGCAGGCGGCGCATGACGCAGACCTGCTGATATGCGATGCCACCTATGCCCTTCCGGAGCAGGAAGACCAGGCCCGTCAGTGGGGGCACAGCACCTTTGGGCAGAGCGCATCCCTTGCCGCGCAGGCGAGAGCAAAGCGGCTTTGGCTGACCCATTATTCCCCCATGATCACCGACCCGGAGGAGTATGCCGCGCAGGCACAGAGCATTTTCCCGACGGCGGAGTGCGGCTTTGACGGCAAAAGCATCACCCTGCAGTACGAGGAGGCACAGCCATGACCATCCGGATGGACGAGGGTGCGGCAGAGCTGCTGGACACCCTGCACAGGGCGGGCTATGCAGCCTACGTGGTGGGCGGCTGCGTGCGGGACAGTCTGCTGGGCCTTACACCGCACGACTGGGACCTGTGCACCAGTGCTCTGCCGCAGCAGGTGATGGAGCTGTTCGGCGCGCAGCGGTGCATCCCCACCGGCCTGCAGCACGGCACGGTAACGGTGAAGCAGAGCGGTGCCCTTTACGAGATCACCACCTTCCGTACAGAAGGCACCTACACAGATGGCCGCCACCCGGACGAGGTGCACTTTGTGCCGGATGTGCGGAAGGATCTGGCCCGGCGGGATCTTACCATCAACGCCATGGCCTACAATGAAAAAGAGGGCCTTGTGGACCCCTTTGGCGGGCAGGCCGACCTGCAAAGCGGCATCGTACGGGCGGTGGGTGTGCCCCGCCAGCGGTTCACCGAGGACGCGCTGCGCATCCTGCGGCTGTACCGCTTCGCAGCCCGGTTTGGCTTTGCCATCGACCCGCCCACGGCGCAGGCGGCACAGGAGCTGTGTGCCCATCTGGACTGCGTATCGGTGGAGCGCATCGAGGAAGAGCTTGCAAAACTGCTGAGCGCACCCGCCCCTGCGGCATATCTTGACAAAAAAATACTGCTTGTTATTCTGCCGGAGCTTTCATCGGAGGCACTGGCGGCGGCAAAGCCGGTGGTGGATGCCTGCCCGGCGGGTGCAGAAAACCTGCCCGTCCGTCTGGCGGCGCTGCTGCTGAGCCTTGGCGAGGATGGCATCCGCCGCACCCTCAAGCGCCTGCGCTGCTCCAACGCCTTGATTGAAGAGGCGGCGGTGTTGGTGCGGGAAGCCAGAAGGCGTGACGGTAGCTTTCTCTTCGGACACGAGTACGGGTTGCGGCACCCAGCGGATGCTTCGTGCTTTGAGCAGCACTCGCATCCTGCTGGCCGCTGCTCCAACAGCAACTCCTTGTTTCCGCCGCAGGCGGCAGTCGTTGCCGTTGCAGGCCATTCCATCGCCCGCCCTATTGCCTTCGGCAACAGGGTCCCACCCCAGCGGACGGTCCTCAGAGAAACTACCGTCACACCCGACTTTACTATCTACGCCCGCCGACTACTGGGCAAATATAACTTGTGTACCGTGCAGCGCATTGCTGCACTGGGCACAGCCCTGCAGCCGGAACGGGCGGCTGATTTTGCTGCACTTTCCGAATTGGCCGAACAATTGGATGCGGACGGCGTATGCTGTCGCGTCAGCCAGCTGGCTGTGAATGGCCGCGACCTGATGGCGGCAGGCGTCCCGGCGGGGCCGGGCATCCGCAAAGTGCTGGAAGCGCTGCTGGACGGTGTGATCCGGGAAGAATATCCCAACGAGCGGCAAGCCCTGCTGGCCGCAGTGCAGCAGCTCGCTGCGTCTTGACAAGCTCTTTTTTCAGAGTTACTATTATACTACTGTTTTAGTATGTTGAATGCACCAAAGGAGAACTTATGACCACACAGACCCCTGATTCAAAGCCGCGTGCCCTCATTGCCATGAGCGGCGGCGTGGACAGCTCGGTGGCGGCATGGCTCATGCAGCAGGCAGGCTATGACTGCACCGGCATCACCATGCGGCTCACCCGCAACGAAACGCTGGGACAGTCCGGCTTTCACACCTGCTGCTCGGAAAAGGACATCGAAGACGCGGCAGAGGTGGCGTATGCCATGGATATCCCGTACGAGGTGCTGGATTTCACGGCCGACTTCCGGGAACAGATCATTGAAAAATTCGTCCGCGTGTATGAGGCGGGCGGCACGCCGAACCCCTGCATCGACTGCAATAAATATATGAAGTTCCGCCATCTGCTGGACTGGGCCCGGGCACACGGCATGGAGTATGTGGTCACGGGCCACTATGCCCGGGTGGAGCAGGACGAGGCCACCGGCCGTTTCCTGCTCAAAAAGGGGCTGGACGAGGGCAAGGACCAGAGCTACGTGCTCTACAACCTCACCCAGGAGCAGCTGGCACATATCCGCCTGCCGCTGGGCGGCCTGCACAAGACCGAGGTGCGCGAGATCGCGGAGCAGCACAAATTCGTCAATGCCCGCAAGCACGACAGTCAGGACATCTGCTTTGTGCCGGATGGCGACTATGCCCGCTTTATGGAGGACTTCACCGGCAAACGCTACCCGGCAGGCGATTTTCTGGACGAAAACGGCAGGGTGGTGGGCACCCACAACGGCGCGGTGCGGTACACCATCGGCCAGCGCAAGGGGCTGGGCCTTGCCATGGGGGCACCTGTGTACGTCTGCGGCAAGGACATGCAGGCAAACACCGTCACGGTAGGGCCGGAGGCGATGCTGTTCGACCGCATCGTGTATGCGGACGAGGTGAACTGGATCGCCATTCCGGAGCTGACCGGGCCGCTGCGGGTCACAGCCCGCACCCGGTACCATCAGGTGGAGCAGGCCGCCACCGTCTACCCGGCGGAGTGCGGCTTCCGGCTGGAATTTGACCAGCCCCAGCGCGCACCTACGCCCGGTCAGGCCGTGGTGCTGTATCAGGGCGACACCGTGCTGGGCGGCGGCACCATTACGAGAGTGGAAAAGTAACAAGGAGAACAAAATGCAAAATCAGTATTCCCGCACGCAGTTGCTGCTGGGCGCGGAAGCTATGGAAAAACTGCACAATTCCCGCGTGGCGGTGTTCGGCATCGGCGGCGTGGGCGGCTACACGGTGGAAGCGCTGGCGCGCAGCGGCGTGGGGGCACTGGATCTGATCGATGATGATAAGGTCTGCCTGACCAACCTCAACCGCCAGATCATCGCCACCCGCAGCACGGTAGGGCAATATAAGGTAGATGTGGCTGCGCAGCGCATCCACGACATTGACCCGGACATCAGGGTGACCACCCACCGGTGCTTCTTTGGCCCGGAAACACAGGACCAGTTCGACTTTACCCAGTACGACTATGTGGTGGATGCCATTGACACCGTTACCGGCAAGCTGGCGCTGGTGATGAAGTGCAAGGAGGTGGGCACCCCCATCATCTGCTCCATGGGCGCAGGCAACAAGATGGACCCGACCCGCTTTGAAGTGACCGATATCTACAAGACCTCGGTCTGCCCGCTGGCCAAGGTAATGCGCACCGAGTGCCGCAAGCGCAAAATCAAGCACCTGAAGGTGGTCTACTCCAAGGAGCCTGCCATGACCCCCATCGAGGATGACGACATCAGCTGCAAGTATCACTGCATCTGCCCTCCGGGCACCCAGCGCAAGTGCACCCAGCGCCGTTCGGTGCCGGGCTCCAATGCCTTTGTACCCTCGGTGGCCGGCCTGATCATCGGCGGCGAGGTGGTAAAAGACCTTGTGGGCTTTGTACCGATGAAGAGGTAAAACAGACTGCAGACTCCTGCTGTGTGGGACGATTTGAAATGCGCTCCGCGTTGCTTTGCGCATAAGCTAAGGAAATTATATTTTTGATTTTGGGGTTCAGAAACGCCTGCGGGCGTTTCTGAACCCCATTTTCATGGGCGGGGGTCGTGGAGGAAAGGCTTGTGCTTGCGGGCAGAACGTTAACTCCGCCGCGCGAATGTTTCCACAGGAAACCAGCGCGGCAGCTTCCGCTTTCGGTTATGACTCCTCCCGTGAAAAGGCAATTCTGGAAAATCCGCAGATTTTCCAGAATTGCGAAATAAAATAATAATTCCGCTGAAAATGGTCAGAGCATCAGCGGAGACCATTTGAAATCGTATTTTTTGCGATGCAGCGTTCCATAACATAAATTCGCAACTAATTTGCATTTTGGTATTGCAATTGGAGAGAATATCGTGTATAATCATCCCTGTTCGAAAATGCAACCAATTTGCAATTTACTAAAATGAAGCGACGAACGGTCGTTTTTAGGAGTGTATATGGAACTGTTTCTGGATGTTCTGGGCGAATCTCTGGTGGATACCGCCAAGATGCTGCCCTTCCTGTTTTTGGCTTATCTTCTGATCGAGTATATCGAGACCCGCCACGGTGAGCGCATTGAAGCACTGCTGGCAGGCGGCGGGCGCTGGGGCGCGATTCCGGGCGCGGTGCTGGGCTGTGTGCCGCAGTGTGGCTTCTCGGCCATTGCATCCAACTTCTACTCCTCCCGCGTCATCACGCTGGGCACCCTGATGGCCGTCTACCTTGCCACCAGCGACGAAGCCATCCCGCTGCTGGTATCCATGCCGGCCTACTGGGATAAGCTGGCTGTGCTCATGGTCATCAAGGTGGTATACGCCATTGTGGTGGGCTTTGTGCTGGATTTTGTGCTGCGCGGCGTGCTGCCCAAATCGCTGCGCGGCGGCTACACCGGCCATGCCGACGAGGTGGACTGTCACGAGGAGCACAGCGACGAAGAGGGTAAGCCCGCCCCCATCTGGAAAGCGGCCCTGCGCCACACGCTGGAGATCTTTGTGTTCATTTTTGCGTTCAGTCTGGTGTTCGGCCTGATCGTGGAAGGCGTGGGCGAAGATGTGTTTGCAGACCTTCTGGGCAGCATGGGCTTCTTCCAGCCGGTAGTGGCCGCACTGGTGGGCCTGATCCCCAACTGCGCCGCCAGCGTGCTGCTGACCCAGCTGTATGTGGAGGGTGCTCTGCGCTTTTCCAGTCTGGTGGCGGGCCTTTGCACCGGTGCAGGCGTGGGCCTTGCGGTGCTGTGGCGCACCAATCCTTCGTGGAAGCAGAACCTGTTCATCACCGGCCTGACATGGGGTGCAGGCGCATTCCTCGGCGTGGCAATGCAGGTGGTCGTGGCCGTGTTTGCGTGATCCCGAGAAGAAGCTGCAAAGAAAACGGCATCGTGAAACAAAATAAGGCTATTGCATGGAATTCTGTGCAGTAGCCTTATTTTTATGCCCAAATGCACCCCAATTTTAAAAAAGTATGGTATACTGGTACAAAACTCAGTTCCATAGGGGAGAATAGAATGCAATATAAGATTCTGGCAAGCGATTACGACAACACACTGGTGCCCTTTGGCGAGGGCAAGCCGCGTCAGAAGGTGGTAAAAGCCATCAAAAAGCTGCAGGCCGCAGGCGGCAGATTTGTGCTCAGCACCGGACGTGCGTATCCGTGCGTCAACCTCAAAGGCCAGCTGGGCGGCATCCGGTTCGATTATGCCATCACCTGCAACGGTGCCTGTGTGGTGGACCGCGAGGGCCGCATCGTGGCCGAGCACCCGCTCACCGCTGAGGAAATGTACGCGCTGGTGGATTTCTGCGAGGATTATAACTATCCGCTGCAGTTCAATTTCAGGGATGCCTGCTACGCCTACTGCGAGTATGAATATCTGCACAGGGGCTATCAGCAGATGAACAGCATCGGGCTGGACTGTATGGACGGCGAAGATCAGGACCGCCACCTGATCGACATGCCCCACGCGGCCTTTGCGGCCATGCCGCCGGAGCGTGTGGCGGACTTCAACGCCAAGTACGGCCATCTGGGCCTGCACTGGATGCAGGTGGGCGCGCAGAATGCCGACGGCCTGTGCTACTACGACATCGTGCGCGGTGGAATGGACAAAGGCGTTGGCCTTGCCGACCTGTGCGAAAAGATGGGCCTGACACTGGCCGATGCCGTGGCGGCAGGCGATTCTGCCAACGATGTGGCTATGCTGAAGGCAGCGGGCCTTGGCTGCTGCATGGCAAACGGCACGCCGGACGCAAAGGCTGCCGCCGACCGCATCATTGGCGATGTGCGGGAGGACGGCCTTGCCGACCTGATCGATGAGCTGTGGTTCGACGGCCCCAGAGCAGAGCCGTCCGGCCGCGACCTTGGCTCGCCTTGGGATAAAATTGAAAGTGCAGGCGGACAATGAGCTTTGAACCGGTGTATAACGAACACAGCCGGGCGCTGATCCTGGGCACATGGCCCAGCCCCAAAAGCCGGGAGATGGCCTTTTACTACGGCCACCCGCAGAACCGCTTCTGGCCCATGATGGCCGCGCTGACCGGTGAGCCGGTGCCTGCCCGTGAGGACATTGAAGCCAAAAAGCAAATCATCCTGCGCCATGGGCTGGCCCTCTGGGACACGCTGGAACGCTGCACCATCACCGGCGCAGCGGACGCTTCCATCAAGGATGCAGTGCCGAATGATATTGCCGCTCTGCTGGCAAAGGCACCCATCGAAGCAGTATTCTGCAACGGAGCCACCGCATACCGGATCTATACAAAGTATCTGCAGCCGGTGTCCGGCATTGCAGCGGTAAAGCTGCCCAGCACCAGCCCGGCAAACGCTGCCTGCCGCCCGGAAAAGCTGCGCGAAATCTGGGGCGCGGCTCTCTTGCCGTGGATCAATAAATGATGGCCAGGTTGTAAATTATCCGTGAAAGCCTTGCGTTTTTCGCGGGGTGCGGTATTATGGATGACATAAGGGGCAATGCCCCGGACAAGGAGAAGAAACATGAGCAAGATCATCCGCACCAGAAAGCCCAGCGTTCTGCCATTTTATGCAATGGCACTGGTCTTTTTGGTATTGTGCGCGGTACTGCCGGTGTATAAGCTGTGGGCGCTGCTGGCGGCGCTGGGCGGTGCATTTGTGGCCTTTGGTGCGGCACAGAAGGTCTGCCCGCCCCGGGTGGTGGAGCACGAAGTGCCTTTCCACACCGGTGTGGAGGATGTGGACGCGATGCTGACCGACATTCAGCAGAAACTGGATACCCTGCACACCCTCAACGAGCAGCTGCCGGACCCGCAGCTCTCTGCCGCCATGACCCGCATGGAAAAGGCGGGCCGCTCCATTGTGGAAGCGGTGGAAGCAAACCCGGAAAAGGCAAAGCAGGTGCGCAGGTTTGCAAACTATTACCTGCCGGATGCGGTGAACGTTCTGCAGCAGTATGCAAAGCTGGCAAAGCAGGGCGTGCGCGGCGAGAATGCCGCAGCCATCCGTACCGAGGTGGAGCACAATGCTGCTTCCATTGCCACGGCGTTTGAAAACCAGCTGGATGCCCTGTACGCCGCCGAGAGCATGGACCTTTCTGCAGATATCACGGTGCTGCAGAACATGCTCAAAGGGCAGGGCCTGAGCTAAAAAAGGTAAACGGTATTTGGAAAGGAAGGAATCTCTTATGGCTGATAATACATTCAACTTTGACCTCGATGCACCCGCAGTACCCACCCTGACGCTGGACCCCACCCCGGCAGAAGAGGAAAAGGCAGCACCCGCCCAGCAGGAAGCTGCCGCACCGGAGCAGCCGCAGGTGAACCTGACCCCGGAAGAACAGGCCATGGTGGATCAGTTTGCTGAAAAGATCGATATTACCAACAGCCAGCAGGTGCTGCAGTACGGTTCCGCCTGTCAGAAGAAGATCGGCGATTTCTCCGAGGCTGCGCTCTCCAAGGTGTCCACCAAGGATCTGGGCGAAGTGGGCGATATGATCACCAGCCTGATCGGTGAGCTGAAGAGCTTTGATGCAGGCGAGGAAGAAAAAAAGGGCATCCTCGGCTTCTTCAAGAAGAAGGGCGACCAGCTGGATGCCATGAAGATGAAGTACAACAAGGCCGAGACCAACGTGGAAAAGATCCAGTCCATGCTGGAGGGCCATCAGGTGCAGCTGCTCAAGGACATCGCCATGCTGGATAAGATGTATGATCTGAACATGGCCTACTTCAAGGAGCTGAGCATGTATATCCTTGCCGGCAAAAAGAAGCTGGCCGATGTGCGCGCAAACGAGCTGCAGCAGGCCATGGATAAGGCCAAGGTTTCCGGCCTGCCGGAGGATGCACAGGCGGCTCGTGATCTGGCCGACCAGTGCGAACGCTTTGAGAAGAAGCTCTATGATCTGGAGCTGACCCGCAACATCAGCCTGCAGATGGGGCCGCAGATCCGCCTTTTGCAGAACAACAATACCATGATGGCAGAAAAGATCCAGTCCACCATCGTCAACACCATCCCGCTGTGGAAGAACCAGATGGTGCTGGCATTGGGTCTGGCCCACAGCCAGCAGGCCATGCAGGCCGAGCGTGCCGTTACCGATATGACCAACGACCTGCTCAAGAAGAACGCCGAGGCCCTCAAGATTGGTACCATCGAGACCGCCAAGGAGTCCCAGCGCGGTGTGGTGGACATCGAGACCCTGCAGCAGACCAACAAGAGCCTGATCGAGACGCTGGACGAACTGAACAAGATCCAGAGCGAGGGCCGCGCAAAGCGTGCCGCCGCCGAGCAGGAGCTGAACCGCATCGAGGACGAACTGAAAGCAAAAATGATGGAGATCCGGAGCTGAAATGGCAAACGCAGATTTTTCGCAAAAACAGAACAGCACTCCCGGCGGTTTTGACGCGGGCAGCTATCGTGAAAAGGCCCGGCCGGCAGAAACGGTGCGCCTGACCCCTTTGCAGCAGAAGCTGGCGGGCGCGGAAGCAAAGCTGCCCGCCACCCTTTCCACCCGGGCGGTGGCGCTGGCCCTGAGCGTGGTGGTGATGCTGGCGGCCTTTTTGGGCTTTGGCAGCGCCAAGCTGCGCAGCCGGTACAACGAAGCCCGCAAATGGTACACGGTGGGTGTGGCGGCAGACAATGGCTATAACCTCAGCGAGGAGCTGACCACCCGCATGAACACGGCGGCGAACATCATCACCACCGCCGGCAACACGCTGGGGGCCGACAGTGCCGAGGTGCAGGCTGCACAGACCGCGCTGAACGACTTCTCGGCCTGTCTGGAAGCGGTGCAGAACGGCGGCAAAGCGCAGGCTCTCACCTCGCTGCCCTATTATCAGGGCAGCACGATGCATGCACTGTATCAGGCCAACGAGGTGCTGGGTTCGCGGATCGACCAGCTCTATGCAAAGCTGCAGGAGCAGGCTGCAGACCCCATGAAGATGGGCGCAGTGCAGGGGCAGTACGGCCAGTTCAACAGTGCGGCTACCATCATCGGCACCCTGCAGTACAACGATGCCGTTTACGACTACCAGAAAGAGACCGGCGGCTTTCCGGCCAGTGTGCTGGGCAGCATTGCCGGGGTAAAGGAGGTTGAACCCTTCGCATGAAAAATTTTGCAAAGCGCGTGAGCGCTCTGGTGCTGGCCCTTGTAGTGGGCGCAGCGGCCCTGTGCCCGGCGGCATTTGCCGCCGCCAGCTTGCCGGATCTGCCCAGAGATCAGTGTGTGGTGGATGATGCCAACGTTCTGAGCGACAGCACCACCCAGACCATCGTTGATCTGAACAACCAGCTGCAGTCCAGCTGCAACGGAGCACAGATCGGCGTACTGACTGTAGATTATACGGGTAATTATTCCACTGAGGATTATGCAACACAGGCCTTCAACGCCTGGGGCATCGGCTCGGCTTCCGAGAACAACGGTGTGCTGATCCTGCTGGTGATGGAATCGCCCATCTACGAGGATGGCGATTACTACGTGACCTACGGCGACGGCTTCCGCAACACCACGCTGGAAAGTCAGGCCAGTGCCCTCGCTCAGACCATGGAAGGTGATTTTGTTAACCGCGATTACAGCGATGCAGTAATCACCTGTGCCAACAATGTGGCCGACACCATTGCAAGTGTTTATGGGGTAAATCTGAACAATGGCAGCTACGACGACGGCAGCTACGCGGAGCCGGACGACGGCCCCACCACCTTTGGGGATATCGTTCTGGGTATCGTGATCCTGTTCATGTCCCTGATGGTGATGCTGATCATCGTACTGTTCGTGTTCCGGGTGTTCATTGCACCCATCGGCCACGCAGCAGGCTGGAACTGGGGCCCCTTCGCATGGGGCTACATGGCAGGTTCGGCCCGTCGGCACCGTCCCGGCCCGCCGCCCCCTCCGGGCCCCGGCTTCGGCCCCGGATACGGCCCGGGCTATGGCCCCGGCCCCCGCAATGACCGGCCCCGCCCGCCCCGGAACAACAACCGGCGTCCGCCCCGTCCTCCCATGGGCGGCGGCTTTGGCGGCGGGTCCTTCGGTGGCTCCCGCGGAGGCGGCTCCTTTGGGGGCGGCTCGTTCGGCGGCGGCAGCTTCGGCGGCGGCTCCTTCGGTGGAATGGGCGGCGGCGGCAGCCACGGCGGCGGCGGTGGCCGCGGCCGTTAAAAACACAAAAACACGGAGAACTGCTGTGGGCGGTATGCCTGCGGCAGTTCTCTTTTTCGGTTTCAGGTGTGAAGGAAATTCATTTGACAAATCAACTTTGTTAACCTATACTGAGAAACATGCATAATAAGCCAGAAATAAAGGCTCTGAGGGTGGAAAAGCCGCAGAGCAGGGAACGATAAAAATAGAGGGAGAAAACCATGCTGACTCTGGATAAGATCTACCATGCAGCCTTTGTGCTCAAGGATGTTGCCCGCAAGACCGACCTCATCGAGGCACCCAAGCTCTCCAAGGACTGCCAGCTGTACCTGAAAACCGAAAACCTGCAGGCCACCGGCAGCTTTAAGGTGCGCGGTGCTTACTATAAGATCAGCCAGCTTTCCGAGGAGGAGAGCGCCAAGGGCGTGATCGCCTGCTCTGCCGGCAACCACGCACAGGGCGTGGCGCTGGCTGCTACCCGTCGCGGCATCAAGAGCATCGTCTGTATGCCGGACGGTGCCCCCATCATGAAGGTGGAGAATACCAAGAATCTGGGCGCAGAGGTGTGTCTGGTGCCCGGCACCTACGATGATGCCCACGACAAGGCTGTGGAGCTGCAGGAAGAGACCGGCATGACCTTTATCCACCCCTATGACGATGAGCAGGTCATCGCGGGGCAGGGAACCATTGGTCTGGAAATTCTGGATCAGCTGCCGGATGTGGATGCGGTCGTTGTGCCGGTGGGCGGCGGCGGCCTGATCTCCGGCGTGGCCTTTGCCATCAAGAGTCTGCGCCCGGAGGTGAAGGTCTATGGCGTACAGGCCGAGGGTGCACCCAGCATGTACCGCAGCCTGCACGAGCATAAGTACCAGACCCTGAAAGCCGTTTCTACCTTTGCAGACGGCATTCAGGTCAAGACTCCCGGTGAGCTGACCTACCAGATCTGTGAGCAGTATGTGGACGACATCGTGACCGTGAGCGAGGATGAGACCGCTGCCGCCATCCTCTCGCTGATGGAGAACCAGAAGCTGGTTGCCGAGGGTGCCGGAGCCGTGCCGGTGGCTGCAGTGCTGTTCCACAAGCTGCCGGTCGAGGGCAAAAAGGTGGCCTGCGTCGTCTCCGGCGGCAACATCGATGTGAACATCCTCAACCGCGTGATCACCCGTGGTCTGGTCATGAGCGGCCGCAAGGCGAACATGACCATTGCGCTGGAGGACAAGCCCGGCCAGCTCAAGAAGGTGGCCGAGATCGTGTCCCGCTGCGGCAGCAATGTGGTGTCGGTGCAGCACGATGGCTCCGATCCCAACATGCCCATTTCCAGCTGCTTCCTCAAGCTCACCCTTGAGACCCGCGATGCCGAGCAGATCGAGCAGATCCGCGCAGAGCTTGCAAAAGAGGGTTTCCAGCTTGTGAGCGAAAGAGTATAATAGAAGAAAAAAGAAAGGAACGTTTTATCATGAAAGTCGTTTCCACTTCCAACGCACCCGCAGCCATCGGCCCTTACAGCCAGGCGATCGATCTGGGCAATATGGTGTTTGTTTCCGGCCAGATCCCGGTAGACCCTGCTACCGGCAAGATGGCCGATACGGTTGAAGAGCAGGCTGCACAGAGCCTTGCAAACCTCAAGGCCATTCTGGCCGAGGCTGGCCTTTCCATGGCAAATGTGGTCAAGACTGTCATCTTCCTTGCTGACATCAACGATTTTGCCGCTGTGAATGCCGTGTATGCCAAGGCCTTTGCTGAGCCGTTCCCTGCCCGCAGCTGCGTGCAGGTGGCCGCCATTCCCAAGGGCGCAAAGCTGGAGATCGAGTGCATCGCCGTGCGCGAATAATCAGGCCTAAACACAAAAGGGGCTGTGCCGCTGGCACAGCCCCTTTTGCATGTGTGAGGAAAAATGAGAAGAGCAATTACGGGCGCAGACCCATGCCGCCCTCCAGCGTGAGAGTCTCGCCGGACAGATACTTGAAGTCCGGCATGGCCAGCTGCACGCATACCCGGCCGATCTCGGTCTCGGGGTTGGCATAGTGGCCCATGGGCGGCATCTTGACGTTGGCTTTGAACGCATCCGGGTATGCCTGCTGGAATTGCTCCAGCTTGGCGGTCCAGGCCAGCGGGCAGATCACGTTGACATTGATGCCATCCTTGCCCCACTCAGTAGCGGCCACGCGGGACAGGCCGCGGATGCCCTCCTTGGCGGCAGCGTAGGAGCACTGGCCAAAGTTGCCAAACAAGCCTGCACCGGATGCAAAGTTGATCACGCTGCCCTTGGACTTGGCCAGATAGGGATAGCAGGCCTTCATATAGTAAAATGCAGCGTACAGGCCGGAATAAAGGGCCAGATCAAACTGCTCGGTGGTGTGCTCTGCCAGCGGCACGCCGGAAGCGGATGCCTGTGCGTTGTTCACCAGCACTTGAATGCCACCAAAGGTATCTACAGCCTGATTGACGACATTTTGCACGGTGGCTTCGTTGTCGGTGCCTGCACACACATCTGCCTGCACCGGCAGAACGCGGATGCCATACTTGGCTTCCAGCTCGTTTTTTGCCTCTTCCAGTTTTTTCACATTACGGCCAGTGATTACCAGATTTGCGCCCTCTTTTGCAAAGGCGGTGGCAATGCCATAGCCGATGGAGCCGCAGCTGCCATCGGAAAGTACGGCGCGGCCTGCGCCGGTGATGATAGCGGTCTTACCCGTTAAAAAGCCCATAGTTGCCCTCCAGAAGTGCTCAATTGGCTGATGTTGGCCATATTATAGCCTGAATTTCAATAGAATGCAAGGCTTTTTACCGATAAATAAAAAATAGACAAAGAATGCCGAGAAGGTGAAAAAATTCACGACTTCTCGGCATTTTGTGAAAGATTTGTCAGAGACTTTGATGTTAAAATAAAGACAAACTAATTACTTCTGCACGCCCGCCTCGCACTGCTCAATAAACTGCTTTGCCACGCGGGGACTGCGGCCGCCGGCGCGGATGGCAAAGGCTTCGGCTTTGACCAGCAGCTGATCCATCGGCATGTCGATGCCGTGCTGCTTTGCCAGTTCGGCCAGAATGGTCTCAAACCGGGCCTTCTCCGGCCGCTGGAAAGTGACCGTCAGGCCGAATCGGGCCGAAAGGCTCATCAGCTCCTGCCGGGTATCGGCTTCGTGAATGTCGTCGCCGGTGCGGTCGGTCAGTGTTTCTTTAATAAGGTGGCGGCGGTTGGAGGTGGCGTATACCGCAATGTTCTTGGCTCTGCCGCCTACGCTGCCCTCCAGAATGGCCTTCAGGGCGGCAAAGTTGTCGTCGTTGGCGGTAAAGCTCAGGTCGTCGATGAACAGGATGAATTTGAGCGGGTTCGCGGCCAGCTTGTCCATCAGATCCGGGATCTGGTAGAGCTGGTTCTTCTTCACTTCCACCAGCCGCAGGCCTTCAGGTGCAAACTCATTGGCAATGGCTTTCACCGCACTGGACTTGCCGGTGCCTGCATCGCCGTACAGCAGCACATTGTTGGCGGGCATCCCGGCCAGCAGGGCCTTTGTGTTGGCAATGACCTTTTCGCGCTCCTTCTCGTAGCCGGGCAGCTCGGAAAGGCGCTGGGGGTCCGGGTATTTCACCGGCACCAGATGACCGTTCTCCACCGTGAACACATGGTGCTTGGCAAACATGCCATAGCCTTTTTTTCCCACCTCGCTCATGCGCTGGGCGTAGGCGGCAGGCAGGTCGATGCTGGAGGTCTCCCACCGGGGCAGGAAAGCCAGCTCCTGCGCCTGCCCTGTGGCAGAACCGGCAGCGGCCAGCAGCTCGTCCAGCGTCAGGCCGCACAGAGCCTGCAGAAAAGCCAGTTCACTGTCCAGCGCGGTCTGCAGTGCAGGGGCAAGGGTGCCCGATGCAGCCTGACGCACGCAGACGGTCTCGGCTTCCAGCACAGCGGCGCTGAGGTAGCTGCCCCAGTTGGTGGTGTGCTCGAACAGTGCGGCTTCAAATTGGGCCACAGCGTCGCACACCGGGCCATAGCCGGGCGCACCGGCTTCCATGCGGTCGGTCAGGTCCAAAAGCTTTGCCACAACGGGGTCGTCCAGCAGGCTGCGGAAAACAACAAGCCCGTGCAGCCGGGCATTCCATTCTCTCAATTTCATATTCCTGTCCTCTGTTGGTCTTAAATTAAACGCGCAGGCGCGCATATCAGAAGTATACAGCGCATTGTGCCATGGCGCAAGAGGTGTTCAATTAACTTCATGTTTGGGGTGATTCAGGTTACAAATTGTCGATTGACAAAAGGCCGATTTATAGTATAATTTACATCAACAAATGCGCAGATGGGAAAAAGTACCACACAATCCCCACTGTTCAGAGAGCTGCCGTCTGGTGCAAGGCAGTCAGTGCTTCGTGCGGAAAATCATCCCGGAGCAGCCTGCCCAACGGGTGCAAAACCCTTGTA
>ERZ836358.1489-NODE-1489-length-22552-cov-4.443259_pt1 | contig 22552 bp, 19 predicted proteins | sample MGYA00519942_ERZ836358 | MGnify/ENA primary metagenome ERZ836358 (study PRJEB31850, sample SAMEA3708798) | human gut metagenome | biome: human gut; feature: human-associated habitat; material: faeces | place: China | collected 2014 ...
GCGGCGGTATCGTGGGTTCCGGTGTGAAGCTGGCGCTGACCTGGGGCATGAAGCGTGGTGTATTCTCTAACGAAGCCGGTCTTGGTTCCTCCGTTATGGTGCATTCCAGTTCCAACGTGAAAGAGCCCGTACGTCAGGGTATGTGGGGTATCTTCGAAGTATTCGCCGACACCATGGTCGTATGTACACTGACAGCTTTCGCCGTGCTGTCCTCCGGACTGATCGACTTAGACACTGGTGCTGTGCTCGTTGATTCTTCAGGTTCCGCTCTGGTAGGTCAGGCTTTTGCAACGGTTTTCGGCAGCTTCGGTCCTGCTTTCATTGCGATTGCGATCCTGCTGTTTGCTTTTTCCACGGTACTTGGCTGGAGTCATTACGGTTCCAAGGCCTGGGAATATTTATTCGGCACCAAATCAACGATTATCTATAAGGTAGCTTTCGTGCTGATGATCTTTATCGGCTGTACCATGAATCTGGGACTTGCCTGGGATCTGTCGGATACCTTCAACGGACTGATGGCGATTCCCAACCTGATTGGTGTCATTGCATTGTCGCCCGTAGTAATGAAGATCACAAAAAATTACGTGGCACGTATCATTAAAAAAGAAGACGTGAAACCCATGTTATCTGTTTTCCCCGAGATTCAGGAAGAGCAGGAAAAGGCTATGTAATTAAATCAGGCTCATACTTCTTCTCTGGTAATATTCTTCGCCCATCTGCCCTTGCGGTAATGCTTAATGACCCAGGGCCATTTGACGAATTCATCCGTGCATAACAGGAAATAGACCCACAGCACCGGGAGTTTCAGTACAAATGCGGCGAAGAATCCCAGAGGGATCGCATAGCACCACATATCGATCGTATCGCAGATCAGTCCGAACTTCGTATCCCCGCCGGCACGGAATACTCCGGCGATCAGCGCCGTATTCACGGCAGCACCCATAATATAATAAGTATTGATGAGCAGCATGTATTTCAGATAATGCATGGCAGTGTCATTCAATGTAGCAAACCGTAACACAAAGGGGGTAATTGCCAGTACGATCAGGCCGCCTATAGCTCCGGCGATTACCGTCATCTTCAGCATCCGGGAAGCGTAACTCTTCGACTTCTCCAGATCGCCTTGTCCCATAATATTTCCCAGTAATATGCCACCTGCACTGGCAATGGCAAAACAGAACACCGTGCCGATATTGCGCACTACGACGACCAGTGAATTAGCGGCCACCGCATCTGTTCCCAGATGCCCCAGGATCACGGAATACATGGAAAACGCCACACTCCAGGACACATCGTTGCAAAGTGCGGGCAGAGACAGACGCATGAAATCTTGTGTCAGCACCTTACTGTGAACAAACAGGTACTTCGGATGCAGTTTTACATTTTTGCTCAAGAAAGATACAATGAAGCATGCCACCAGTTCCACCAGTCGGGACAGGGCTGTGGCAATGGCGACACCGGTAGCTCCCAGCTTCGGCATGCCGAACAGTCCAAAGATAAAGGTGGCATTCAGAATGACATTCAATACGAAAGCCAGCATATTCAACACCATACTGACCGTCACACGACCTACGCTTCGCAGGATGGCAAGATACACCTCCGTGATGCCCCAGCACAGGTATGTGATGCCCATGATCCGCAGATAAGAGGCACCGATGGTGATCAGCTCCTGATCAGGAGTAAAGAGAAGCATCATCTTCTGAGGAAGGAAAAATGCAATCAGCGCAACAATACCTGAGATTGCCATAGAGAAACGAAGTGTGATTCCCTCTACCGTATGAATTGCTTCCAGGTTCCCCTTTCCATAATATTGGGCGCACAAGAGAGTGGCTCCCGTCCCCAGTCCGTAATATACCATAAACAGGACATTTGAAAAATTTGACGCCAGGGATACTGCGGATATTGCGGACTGTCCCACATAGTTTAACATAATAACATCCGCGGAATTCACTGCTGCACTGAGCAGATTCTGTATAATGATCGGGATGGTCAGTTTGAACATCTGCCGGTAAAAATCGTCTTTTTTCATTGCTGCTATCTGCATGGTATTCCTCTGTGTTCCTCTCCATTGGATAATTTTCTGCCGTTGGATTGTATTATATGTCGTTCGCAGGAATTACGCAATATGCTAAAAGCGATCCGCCTGTAAACAAGCGGACCGCTCCTTTTAAAAAGGCTGTTTGATTATAATGTCCAGCCGGCAGCCTCCATCTGAGTGGCTTTCATATGCCGGTAAATGCTGTCTTTTGCTTCCAGTTCGGCAGGTGTTCCCTGTTCTGCCACCACGCCGTCTTTCAATACCACGATCTTATCCGAATCCGCCACGGTACGCATGCGGTGCGCAATGATCATGACGGTCTTGTTACGGATCAGCTTGGACAGGGATTCCTGAATCATCGTCTCGTTATCCACATCCAGGGAAGCCGTCGCTTCATCCAACAGGATAATGGGCGCATCCTTCAGGAATGCTCTGGCTATGGAGATACGCTGTCTCTCACCGCCGGACAGTTCCGAACCGTTCTCACCGATCATGGTCTGCCAGCCGTTCGGAAGCTTCTCCGCGAACTCATCGCAATGCGCCAGTTTTGCCGCAGCCAGCACTTCTTCGTCCGTAGCATCCTGCCTGCCGATACGGATGTTTTCCATCACCGTATTATTAAACAATGTCACATCCTGGAATACAATGGCGTACAGGGACATCAATGTCTCCGGATCAATGGTGGAGATGTCCATGCCGCCCACGGTGATCTTACCTTTATGGATATCCCAGAACCGGGAAGCCAGTCTGGACACAGTGGTCTTGCCACCGCCGGAAGGACCGATCAGGGCGGTCACCTCTCCCTGTTTTGCCGTAAAAGTCACATCTTTTAAGACAGTATCCTGATTGTCATAAGAGAATCCCACATGGGAAAATTCGATATCATAACCTGCCGGATCCATGGTATCCGCACCGGTCTGGATCTGTGCAGACAGAATCTCATCCAGTCGTTCACTCTGCACGCCGGTACTGATAATGGCTGCCAGATTCTGCAATGCCACCTGCAGGGGATCGTACATTCTTGACACTAACAGCAGGAACACAAAAAAGGTTAATACATCAATTTCGCCTCTCACCAGCAAAATTCCACCTGTCAATGCCACCGTAGCGATTCCCAGCTTTAAGATCATCTGCGCCCCGCCAACAAAGACTGCTGTTCCAAGTTCCGTTGTCAGCGCATGCTTCTCCACCGCGCGAATCTTGCCCTCCAGGCCTTCCATGTATTCTGCTTGCGCATTGTTGGCTCTGAGGTCACGCACCGTTTCCAGGCACTCCTGAATCCCGTCCGCGCAATCCATTTTTAACTTCATCTGCTTCTTACTCAGGCTCTTCTGTACTTTTCTGGAACAGCCTACAATGAGAAAAGATACCGGCAGCACCCACAGCGCTGCGATTGCCATTTTCCAGTTCATGAAAAATGTTCCGATTGCAATTAATGTCGTGGAAATGCAGGAACCCACCAGCTCCGGTACATAATGGGAAGATGCTGTCTCCATGGTGGCACAGTCCGACATAATGGCGCTGGTCAGATCAGACAGATCTTTTTTCCCGAAAAAGGACAACGGAATCTTGCGCAGCTGTTCCGCCAGGGCGATTCTCCGCACACCGCTCTCCACATAAGTTGCCAGGAATGTGGCACGATACTGGATCAATGTAGTAATGGCGATCAGTGCCAGACACAAGAGGCACCCGATCAGGTAGAATACACCCCTGCCTGCCATCGTCCCCTGCAGATAGTCTCTCACCAGAAAATATAACATCCACACCGGGAACATCAATACCAGATCTGAAATCGTAACGGATACGAATGCTTTCATCATATCTTGTGCACCTTTTTCCGAAAGTGCGTATCTATGTTGCAATTTTTCCTGTAAAATACTCATTCTAATCTCCATTCCGCAGGCGCCACAATATAGCCAAAGCCATATTTATATGGCTTGTGAAAAAATTTGCTATCAAGCATATTTTTCACACTTCTCCCGCCTCGTATTAAATACACATTGCAAACTCTGCATCGTAAAAACCTCTGCATAACTCTTTTCTTCTGATTGTTCTACGTTATTCAAAGCCTGCAAAACTTTAAACTATCAGCCCCCTTAAGCGCCGACCTTCCAGCTCACGGACTTGTTGTATTCTTCCCACATATGGGCATACAGTCCGTTCTGTGCAAGCAGTTCTTCATGTGTTCCCTGTTCTGCGATCTCGCCGTTTTTCAGGACGCAGATGCGGTCTGCATCCACCACGGAAGACAATCTGTGGGCGATCATGATCACGGTCTTGCCTTTGGAAAGTCCGGTGAACGCTTTCTGCACTTTGGCTTCATTATCGGGATCGGCAAAAGCGGTAGCCTCGTCAAGGATCAGGATTGGTGCATTTTTAAGCATTGCTCTGGCAATCGACAGACGCTGTGCCTCACCACCTGAGACATAAGTACCCTGACTGCCGATGACCGTATCCACACCGTCCGGCATTTTGGCAATGATGTCCTCGCACTGGGCATTTTTCAGAGCTTCCATCACTTCTTCCCTGGTGGCATCTTTTTTCCCCATGCGGGCGTTATCATAGATCGACATTTTCAACAGTTTGCTGTCCTGGAACACGAAAGATACCATATCCATCAGCTGTGCGGAAGGAATATCCTTTACGTCCACACCGCCGATGCTGATCTTCCCTTCGGTGACATCATAGAAACGGGCGATCAGACTGGCTAGCGTCGTCTTACCGCCGCCGGAAGGTCCTACGAAAGCGACATGCTCTCCTTCTTTGATATCCAGATTGATCTGATGCAGGGCATCGCATTCGGCATTTTCATAACGGAAGGATACGTTCTGCAACGCAACGGAATATTCCGGAATCTCCTGCTTCGTCGTTGCCTCCGGCAGAGGTTTTCTGTTTAAGATGCCGTCCGCTCTCTTCAGAGCATCCTCCACGATCATCTGATTCTCGCCGCCGTACATGATCTTACCGAGGGTCACAGTCAGCACGGGGGTAATGATGATGTAAAACAGCAGATTGATCAGTATTTCCGGATCACCGTTTGCTCCGCCGAACCAATAGGCAGCACCAATGAGAATCGCAAAAATGGCATTGATCAATGTAGTGAAACCGACCATGGGCCACATCAGATCTTTCGTATATGCGATGGTCCATTTTTCATATTTCTTAATCGAAGTCTGGAAACGCTTGAAGGAAAAGACCGACTGTCCGAAGGTCTTGACCACCGGGATACCGCGGACGTACTCCACCGCCTCGCTGGACATTTCTTCCAGCGCATTCTGGTACTCTTCCATTTTGATCTTCATGCGCTGACCGGTCATGGCTCCCATGATGAGAAATGCAAATACTACAGGCACCAGACTTAATAAGCCCAGTTTCCAGTCAAATACTACCAGCAAAAGCAACAGTCCCACAGGCGTTGCCACTGCTCCTGCTTTATCCGGCAGTTGATGTGCCAGGTAGGTCTCCGTGGCCGCAGTGGATTCGTTGACGATCTTGCGGATCTTGCCGCTGCCTTCACTGTCCATGAAACCCATCGGAAGCGTCAGAATGTGCCGCATCAGGGTGCTTCGCATATTGGCCTGTACATGGAATGCGGCAATATGGGAACACAGCAGTCCGCAGATATAGATGAACATGGATAACAATGCAAATCCCACCGCACGCCATCCCAAGCCGGACAGATTCTGCGCTTTGCTGTAATCCGGTGCCGCCAGTACGACTTCCTGCATGATCCGCCAGATATCATAAAACGGCAGTAATGCAATCAGTGCACTGACCGCGGACAGAATCCATGACGCAATGGTCAGGTACTTGTAGTTGCCCGCATAAGCGAACAGCTTCTGCATAGAGCTTTCTTTTTTCATGTGATCTTTCCCTCTTTCCCTTTGATTTAAATTAATTTTTTGGATTTAATGTAACTCTTTAATTTCTAGAATTTCTTTTCATTTTGCCCTGCTTTTCATCATTTCTCTTTTCCGGACATTTGAGGCTCTATTGTCTTTCCTATCTAACACCGCTTATTGATAATTAGTTTCAACTAACCGTCGGTTTTTAAGATAGACTGCTACCGTAATCTTCCATAGCAGTCTTATCTTATGATTCACCCCAGCTTGATGATGGCTCCCCATCCGCCATAGTGATATTTCTCCAGCATATGCAGATATTTTCTGGCAGTATCCCTGTCCATGCGGTGTCTGACGACTTCGAACATGCTGTCAAACATGGCTCTCGCCATGATATGTAGGAACTCCTCAGTGATCATGCTGCCTTCCTGTAGGAATTTCGTAGCTTCCATATACTTGTAGGTATACTCCGTCTCAATGTCCACCAGATGCTCCACGAAATCCTGATACTTGGTACCGTAAGAGGCATCCAGCAGTAACCGGAAATCATCGAACCGGTCATAGACATAGTCAAGCATTTCATCCATACCGCCTACCACATAATCCTCCATTACCTTCGGCTGTTCCTCTGCCTCTCTGGCATGAAACGCCTCCTGGGTCTTAAGGAATATCTGCGTCAGCCCTTCCGCAGCCGGTTCCACAATCGCACAAAACAATCCTTCCTTGTCCCCAAACCGGGAATAGATGGATCCGGTAGTAGTGTCTGCCTTGGCTGCGATCGTACGAAGCGACGCTTCGGAATAGCCCTTCTCCAGGAATTCTTCTCTGGCACAGACGAGAATTCTCTCTGAAACTCCTTCGATTGGTTTTGTCACTTTTTCCTCCAAAAAAAATATTCATAACAGCGTTATATAACACTGTTATGAATATAAACACATTTCATTTTTTTGTCAAGAGGGATCATAGTTTTTTCTCTGCCAAAGCTGTCAGCTCCTGCAACGTACATTCAGCCAGTTTTGCCTTTACACCGGCGATATTTCCACTGCTCATAGACAGCTTTCTCGCTCCCAGTCCCACCAGCAATTGGGCGGTCTCCGGATTTCCTGCCATTTCTCCGCAGACAGATATCTCCTTTTCCCGTTTGGAAAACTCCCGGAATACAAACCCAAGTAGCCGAAGCATTGCCGTAGAATCGCTTTTGTAATAAGCGGCCACCTCCGGATTCATCCGATCCGCAGCCGACAAATACTGCGTCAGGTCATTGGATCCTATGCTTGCAAAATCCACCTCTTCCGCCGCCAGATCTGCAATCAAGGCAATCGCGGGAATCTCTATCATAATACCGATTCGGATCTGTTCATCAAACTGCTGCTTTCTCTCCTTCAGCTGCTCTTTTGCCAGATTCAGGTACTCTTTTGCCTTGCGAATATCTTCCAGACTCCCGACCATCGGAAACATGATTTGCAGAGGTCCGTAGACAGAAGCACGCAGTGCCGCACGCAGTTGCGTTAAAAATAACTCTTTTTCCGCAAAACAAAGCCTGATTGCTCTTTTCCCTAAAAAAGGATTGTCCTCTTTTGGCAATTCCATGTAAGGCAATGTCTTATCTCCGCCGATATCCAGTGTCCGCAAAGTAACCGGATGTCCTTTTGCTTTTTGCACAACCTGTCTATAGGCTTCAAATTGTGTTTCTTCCCCCGGAAGTTCCTTCCCTTCCATATAAAGAAATTCTGTACGGAACAAGCCGATGAAATCGTACCGGTCTGTCGGAACATCAAATTCCTGAGAGCCGATATTGATTCCTATCTTTATTTCTGTTCCGTCCTTCATAATCGCAGGTTTGTTCAAAAAATTCTTTTCTGTCTCTTTTTTGCGGAAAAAAGAGACCTGTTTTTCCATGATATCGCGAATACATTCTTCTCCCGGTGTGACAAATATTTCTCCGGTCAAACCATCCATGGCAAGCATAGTATCTGTGGGAATTTTTTCCGTAACATTCGGAACTCCCAGAATTGCAGGAATTCCGTAACTTCTTGCCAGGATTGCGGAATGTGAATTCACTCCGCCAACCTCCGTCAGAATTCCTTTGATATGTTTTCTGTCCATGGTGGCCGTATCACTGGGTAACAGGTCATGGGCTACCAGAATTACATCTTCCGAAAGCGAAGACAGCTTAGACATTTCCTGCCCCGACAGAATCCGGAGCAGCCGGTCTCTGACATCTCTAAGATCCGCCGCGCGCTCGGCAATCAACGGATCCTCCACACCGGCCAACAATTCTGCAAATTCTGTATACACCTTACTGACCGCGCTGTCCGGATTCATGTTTTCCTCACAGATTGTCTCCCGGATCTCATCAAGGATTTCTTCATCCTGAAGTAATTCCCGATGTGCACTGAAGATTTTTGCCTTATCCGGATCCTCTTTACACATACCGTTGTACAATGTCACCAGTTCACTGTCTGCCTTTTCACAGGATTCCCTGAATTCCCGATATTTTTCCTCTTCCTGACCCTTGGGAAAAAATTCCGGAGCCTTTGTCAGTGTACCGGGAATGTAGATATAAGATTTCGCATAAGCAATTCCCTCAGATACCGGATTTCCCTGTAATCTTTCTTCCATACACATTTACCGCCTTTATTCTCCAAATCCGCTTTCCACCAAGGCTGCAAGAGACGCTGCCGCCTGCTCTTCATCTGTGCCTTCCGCAGCAATCTCTATTTTGGTTCCCTGTCCGATTCCTTCCGCCAGAATCCGTACAACGGATTTTGCATTCACCGGTACTCCGTTTTCCCTGCAAATCGTAATCTTGCTTTCATATTTTTTGGCTTCCAGTACAAAATCAGAAGCCGGTCTGGCATGCAGTCCTGTCTTATTCACAATCTCAACCTGTTTTTTTGTCATAATTTATCCTCTTTTTTATTCGTGGAAAGTACGCTGGCTCCGTTCGTCCTGATGCACTCCCGATACCAGGCAAAGGAATCTTTTTTCTTTCGTTCCAAGGTTCCTTTTCCTTTATCGTCTTTGTCCACATAGATAAAGCCATAGCGTTTTTTCATTTCACCGGTGCTTGCACTGATCAAATCGATACATCCCCACGGAGTGTATCCCAGTAACTCCACACCATCATTTACTGCTTCCCACATCTGTCTGATATGTTCGCTTAAATAAGCAATCCGGTAATCATCATGAATCTGTCCGTCTTCTGTCACACGATCCACCGCTCCCAGTCCGTTCTCTACGACCATCAGCGGAATCTGATATCTGCCGTACAGTTCATTCAGGAGGTAACGTAATCCCTTAGGATCAATGATCCATCCCCATTCGCTTGCTTCCAGATAGGGATTCGGCACACCAAGCATCATATTCCCCGCCGTCTGTATCACTTTCGGATCTGCCGTGGCACAACGGGAACTGTAATAACTGAAGCTTAAGAAATCCACTTTTCCATTCTTCAATATTTCATCATCCCCGGCCTCTTTTCGGATCTGTACCCCATTTTCCCTAAAAAAGCGTTCCGCAAAATAAGGATATGCTCCTCTTACGCACACATCTCCGCACAACCAGTTGCTGCGTTCCATCTGTGCCTGTGCTTCCAATACATCTTCCGGACTACAAGTATATGGATATACACCGGCCGCAGACAGCATACATCCCACTTTATTTTCGGGATTGATCTCGTGTGCCATTTTTACTGCCTGTGCACCGGCCAGAAACTGATGATGCAATGCAGTAAATCTGCGACTCTTTTCTGCCGCAGTCTCGGGGGATCCCAGTCGTTTTCTCCCGAACAAGTCTTCTCCGTCCTCGGGTAAAATGCCCCCTGCAAGGAGCGTTCCGAAACGGCTGACCAGTGTATTCATTTCATTAAATGTCAGCCAGTAATGAACCAGATCCTGATACTCTCTGAATACCGTCTCACAATACCGCAGGAAAAATGCAATCGTCTGTCGGTTGGTCCAGCCGCCGTAATGTTCGCACAGATAATAAGGCATTTCATAATGAGACAAGGTAACTAACGGTTCTATTCCGTATTTTTTACAGGTTTCAAATACTTTCCTGTAATACGCAATCCCGGCACGATTGGGCGATATCTCATCACCTTTGGGAAAAATACGGGTCCATGCAATCGAAATCCGGAATACTTTAAATCCCATTTCCGCAAATAGTGCAATGTCCTCCTCATATCTGTGATAGAAATCTATAGCTTCGTGACTTGGATAGTTCTCCTCAGGGCGGATCTGTTCCGTGAATCGCCGCGGGGACGTTTTTGTCCCCGCAGTAATGTGATCCGCTACAGAATCTCCTTTCCCGTCCGCCTGCCAGGCACCTTCTGCCTGATTGGCTGCCACGGCACCGCCCCATAGAAATCCCGGTGGAAATATTTTCTGCTTTTCTTCCATTATTTTTCTTCCTTTGCCTGTGCTTCTTTTGCTACCAGTTCCTTTTCATATACTTTGAAGAACGGCCAATAACATGCAAACGCCACTGCAAAAGCAATCACCGGAATAAAGATATTAGTCCAGGACAAAGTCGTCAGATACTGTGCAAATCCAACCGGAAGGGTCGCCGTAATGGATATGTAAGCCGGTTTGAAAAATCCTATCATATATCCAAAATAACAGATGATCATGGTAATTACAGGGTTCAGGATAAAGGGAATGCACATGATCGGATTATACATAATAGGATAACCGAAGATCACAGGCTCGTTAATATTAAACAGACCGGGCACGATCGCTGCCTTGCTGACTGCTTTCAGCTGTTCGGATTTCGAGAACAGTCCCATCACGCAGAGCGCCAGTGTATTGCCGGTTCCGCCACAGCAATTGATAATACCGAATAACGCGATCGGCATAAATACAAGCGCCTGACCTGCCTCATGATTGGCATAGTTGGTTGCATAATACTGCATTAACGGTGCTGCGATTGCCGCATATACCGCCACTGTTCCATGGACACCCATCGTCCATAACAGACTGGCAATGATTACGATAATAATAATTCCGGGAACACTTGTCAGTGCTGCCAGCGGCATTCCCAGCAGACCGGTAATAAGTACCGGAAGCGCTGTCTGTGTCAATGCCACACAGCCATAACCCAATACCGTCCAGATAATCGCATTTACTACCAGAGGAATCAGTGAACGGAAGGTATCCTGCAGGAATTCCGGAACCGCATCTGGCATCTTGATAACCAAATGATGCTTTTCAAAAAAATGTGTCAATTGTACGCTGGTCAGCGCTACAATAATGGCTACAAACATACCCTTCGCATCAAGGGCTACCGTATCCATTCCGGTAAAAGTTCCGCCCGCTTCCCCGGCCAGTTCTACTGTTTTGATCGGCGCGGCTGCAATCAAAAAGATCAGAATCGAATTCAGTCCTGCCATCAGTGCCTGCATTTTTAAAGACTTTGCATAAGAATAAGAAATGGTAAAAGCTACATACAGCGAAATAAATCCCATAGACACCTTATACGGCACCATAAGTGCACTATAGATTCCGGAACTCTGATCGATAATACCGATCGTCTGTAATATGACTGCCAGTAATTGGAATACCGCTCCCAACAATATTACACCCATTACCATCATCATGCCGGAGGAAATCGCCTGTATTCCCTTATTCCCCACTACTTTTTCCCCTGCTTTTTTCACCCATTGCATGGGCTTGCTTTCATAAAAATTTGCCATACCTTTACTCCTTCCCTGTTGAAATACCTTCTTTTTACGTTTTGCAGACTTATTGATACAAGTCTTCCACCTGCTTCATAATATTGGCCACATTACCGATTGCATAATCATATGCCGGAATCACTGCAATAGGTTTTTGCGTATTTTGTTCGATTTCACTCTTTTTATAAGATACCTGCGGTCCCAACAGAATGACGTCATAGTTTTTATATACATCTTCATATGCCGACATTCCCACTGCTTCGATCTTCAGGGAAATTCCCTGTTCCTCTGCATATTTTTCCATCTTACGCATCAGAATCCCGGTAGACATCCCACCTGCGCAGATCAATAATACTTTTCGTTCCATACGATTCCTCCTTGCTTTTCGCTACTTTTGATATAAAACGATCATTTCCCGGATCAAATCCAGTGCCAGTGCACTTCCCATCAGATGATCCTGCGCATGACACAATAAAATACTTACCTGCGTCACTTCTCCGGACGCATCCATTTTCAACAGTTCTCTGTGAGATTCATGTGCTGTTTGAAGACTCTCTTCTGCCTCCTTCAGAAGTTTCTCTGCGTCTTCGAAATTTCCTTTTTTCGCCTCCTGCAGTGCAGCGAAGGCATCTGATCTTGCCTGTCCGGAATTGGCTATGATCATCATCGCGATTTCTTCCAGCTTTTCCTGCATGTTTTCTTCCATTTTGTGACCTCCTTTTCTTAGAGCTGATATATAATCGTCAGAATATTTGCTATCTCATCATCATTGATAATGACATGAAATGTCTTTTCCAACGGTTTTACTATTTTAAGCAGTTTCTTAAATTCCTTGTCATATTGAAGCAATATTGCTGCTTTTCTGGGATTTGTGGCAACTTCCTGTTTTGCAAGCAGCCTGTCAATACAACAGGAAATATGAATCAACAGACCGGCCTCCGCATCCAAAGATAACTCCATAATCGCCGCATTGATTTCTTTCATAATATCCGGCAGTATTTTTCTCAGCTTTTCAATATCGGTGTGCGTCAGCTGCTCTCCCAGATATGCAAACATTGCATCATAATCTATCTTTGCTTTTGCCTCTTTTTCCAGTCGGAGTAATCTTGGAAGGCTCTCTTTTCTGGCTCCGAATACTTCACTGATCGGCAGAAAGGGAATCGCAAACATTCCCGGATCATAGGTTCCCACAATGCACTGAACCACTCCCGTGGTCATCAGGCGTTTCAGGTTATCACGCAACAGTTCTTTGTCTGTAACCGACATCGGGATCACCTCTGTATCTTCCAACTGTCCATATTTTTCGATGTAACGCTTCAGTTCCTCTGCTCCGCCTTTCCCGGTGGTACAGAGCGTTACAATGTATTTTCTGTAGCAGTCCAGACCATCTATGCTCTCCACTGTGCTTTGCAATATCTTGTCGGGATCATTTTCTGTAAGGGTTCGCCTTGCAAGCTCAATTCCAAGTGTAGTTACCGGAACTCTGACCTGCCGGATTGGAATTTCCAGTTCATTTTCTATCTCCAGAAGCATTTCTCCCAAAAAACTACTATCATAGATGACCAGAATTCCCTTGCCCTGCTGCACTTTTTTCAGGAAATTTCTCAGTGTCCCATATACCTCTGCGGAGGCTCTCTCACTGGTAATTTCATAAGAAAAAATATTATCCAGCTTTGTCATGTTACTGACCGTCTGTGCTATGGAGGAAGCTATTCCCACACCGTAGAATGCAAATATCAATACCGGTCTTGCATTTTCCGTCTTTTCCTCATTTTGATAGCACAAAAACATTGTGAGAAGTAAGATTTCTTCCATGGACAATTCCACTGCGTATTCTGCTTTAATCTGTTCTGCAAGTTCTTCGCTTAGCAGATATTCTGCTCTGTGATATACCAGTATTTCTGCAATACTTTCTTTGTCCGGAGCACTTTTTTCTCTTTTTCCCGTAATCACTGCATTGAGATGAAGGCACAGCCCATATAGTACAGACGGAGAGAAATTACGTTTCAGCTGTTCCTTTGCCTTTTGCAAAAATGCTTCCACAATATTGATCAGCTTTTCTTCCACCAGGATTTCCAACTGTTTTTTATCCGTCACATCCTGTATCAGGGCTTTCCGATATTTATCAAAAGTCCTTTCTACCTCCATGCTCAGCAAAAGGTTGATCTCTTCCTCCTCTATTCCTGTCTCCTTTAATGCTGCTGCCTTCCGGCTGATTCTGTCATATAGTGTTCCGTCTTCCGGCCTGCTGACCCGGATTTCTTTTCCGCTGAACGTGAATCTCTGTTCAAAATCGATCAACTCCTCTGCTTCTCTCCGGTACTTTAACATGCCTTTGCGCACATTATTGGAAAAATCGCTGATAAATAATGAAATATCTCCTGTTTTCCCATATTCTCTCACATAGGCATTGGCGCAGCCGATCTTGATATCTCCTTTGAGCTGATAATAATTTGCTTCACACTCATAGAAAAGCAGGCATGTCATCAAATCTCCTCTGACGATCAGCGGTCTCTGTATCCGCACAGCCTCTTTGGAAAAAAGGTGTTTTATCATTTCCATCCGTTCCCTCAGCGGCCGCTCCGACAATGTCGGTAACTGTAACTGTACTGAAAATTCTGCCAGGAACTCATCCGACAGCTGTTCTTTGTCTGTACAGCTTACCGCCACCGCATATTTTCTGGATGGTGACTGCAGATACTCCAGCACCCTTTTTCTGGCTCTCGGGCTTAAAAACTGAATATTATCGAAAAATACAAAGCCCTGCTCCGACTGTTTCCAGCTGTCATCCGACTCAGCACTGACTTCTCCGCCTGCTGCATAATCGTGGCAATCGATGTGAAGAAACGGAGCATTTTCCGGCAGAATCTTCTGTTCCACCGCAAAACGGTACATTCTTTGTGCCAAGCGGCTCTTACCGGTTCCACGGGCTCCCACCAATAACGTATTGAGACTTCGCTGTGGATAGAGTACTGCTGCCTTTGCCAGCTGAATGGTCTGCCTCAGACTTCCGTCCGCTCCGATCAAATCAGAAAAGCATTCTTCCAATGTGCTTTCTTCTCTTCCAACCTTATAGAGAACCGGTCTGCCGTTACATTTTTGTATCCTGCCTTCCTGTACCAGAAGATTCAGTATGCTGCTTACATTCGTTCGCTGTAGTTCCATGGCATCCGCTATGTATGCGGTGGATATTCCTCTGTCTGCCTTTTCATCTGCATGAAGTCTGATAAAGTCATATACCTTTTCTTTGTTTGATTTCATAGGGTGCATCTCCTTTTCAACGTTTGCATCTATGTGTATATCCAAAGAAAATTATACACTCTATACAATATGCAATCTATCATTTTCCGAATATTTCGTCAAAAGAAGTTGTGTATCTGTTTTTGTCATAAAAAATATATTTATTCATTGATTTTGATGATTTTTATTATGATTTTTTGGTACTTTTTTACAGAACCATAAAAAGAATCCGGATGAAGGATCATTCGGATTCTTTTTAGTGTATATGATTTTATTTTGTTTTTGAGAAGTGTATAAGTTTTTTGTTATGGTGTTGTGAATTCTATCGGCTGCGCATCTTTTCCATACGCATCCCATGCCTGCAGATACTCCTCCTCAGTACTTTCCACACTCTGTCCCCGGCTGTCCAGACGATAATAGGTTTCATTGCCGTTCTCGTCAAAGTTTTCTGTATTGGAACCGGTCAGTACCAGCTGTCCGGTCGCGGTATCAAGGTTGTACACTTCGATGCTGTGTCCGGAGGTCACGTAGAACCCAGACATTCCGACGCAGATCGGATATGCAGTTCCCTCACTTAGGAGCTCGCCGATCTGCACCGGTGTTCCATCCTCTCCGACGCCGTAGACATCACAGTACATGGCATAGGTATGCTCTCCGTCCTGATAAATCCCGTCCGACAATAACAACAGAGTCGTATCACCAAGCTTTACCTGCGCATACGCTGCATCTCCCTTTCCCGTTACAAAACCGGCGGTTGCACCGTCCTGCATATTCATCCATGTCGTAGTATTACCATTCTGTTGCATCGGAACCCAGCCGGCAGGATTCTCCGCTGCCTGTTTCTCCTGCTCTGCCGCACTTGCTTCCTTCACCGCCTCTGCCCGTTCTCTCTGTTTATCCAGCGCCTCCTGCAATGCGGTGTCCGTCTCCTGTTGTGCATTGACTTCGTCTGCGCTTGCGACATTCCCGGCATCCACACCGTTTTCGCTCTTTCCGGCCTCATTCGTCAGCAGGATTGTGGTTGTCGTCCCCTGCTTTGGATTCGTCAGAAAACATACCGCTACGATCACACAGACCACCACAGCGGCAAGCACCACCCAAAAGGTCGGCTTCTTATAATTCAATATCTCTTTCACTCTCTTTTTCACCCCTGCTTCCCCAAAGGCCAACGGGCATACCGTCACCAGCCGCCTTTGCATACTACAGGAAAGCAGTGCATAGGAATAGTCTTTTCGCTCCTGAGGATTCAGCTTCTTCACCGCGCTCTCATCGCATGCCAGTTCCAGATCGCTGCAGAACAGGATGTACGCTGCCCAGACAAAAGGATTGAACCAATGAATCGCTAAGATCAGAAATCCGAGCGGCTTCCACCACTGGTCGCCCCGTTTCAGATGCGCCTGCTCATGAGCAATGACGTAAGGGTACTGCGCTTCGTCCATGCTGGAGGACAGATAGATCTTCGGCTTATGCAGTCCCAGGATAAAAGGAGATTTTACCTCATCACAGATCCACAGGTTCTCCCGCAGCCACATAGCTTCCGCTACCTGCCTCCGCACCCTGACGTAACTGTATACCGCATAACCTGTAAAAAGGATCACACCTGCCAGCCAGAGAATGGTGAATATGGATAATAGCCGTTCCGGTATCCTCCACACTCCTATTCCAAATGCTCCCATTCCACTTCCGGTAATTCCGAACACTCCGCCCATGCCGGATCCGGCTGCGCCCATGCTGCCGTCTAAAGCTGTCTGGGAAATATTGTTGGAAAAATTAGTCCCGCTTTGCAGCGTATCAGCCCGAAACGCATTTCCTGCCGAATTGCCTATCATATTTCCGTACAAATAGCCCGACAATATCGGCAGCTTCGGCATCAGACTGAACCGGCTCTCCGGCACAAAAGGGCACACCAGCCGCAGTCCCACAAGCCCCCACAGCACAAGATTCACCCACTTCGGTGCCCGTTTCAGCAAAAGTCTGAACACCATTACGATAGAGATCATCCATGCCGCGACAATACTCATCTGTAATACATCTGAAAATATGCGGCTCATTCTTTTCCCCCTTCTGCCTCATCGATCATCTTACGGATCTTCGCAGCTTCTTCCGCGGTCAGCGCACGATCTTTCGTAAATGCGGCAAGGAACGCAGGCAATGACCCCTCAAAGGTGTCTTCCACAAACTGTCTGCTCTGCATCGCATAGAACTCATCCCTGGAGATCAGGGAAGTCACCGTTCCGTTGTCATTGCGAAACAGCCCCTTATCGCACAGTCTGCGCAGCACATTATGCGCCGTGGTGCGCTTCCAGTGAAATGCTTCCTCCGTCAGCTTCACCAGCTCCGAAGAAGACACCGGTTCGTGCTCCCAGATGATATCCGCATACCGCGCCTCGACCACACCTAACTGAATCTCTGCCATGTTGTTTCCTCCTATTACTGTTTTCCTGATTACATAGATTTCTTTTGATCTTCTTATTTTACTTTTGCAAAAGTAGAGAGACCACATGTTGTGGTCTAACTACAGACTACAACATGTGGTCTCTATTGTCAAGTATCTTTTCTATTGCAAATGATATGTCTGTGGCCATCCTGCCCGTTTTCCGCACTCGATCTCCCGGCCGATCCTTTCAAAGATATATTGGTTTTTGTGCTCCAGATCGATCATCTGCAGCATTTCCTCATCCGTCAGCTCACGCTCCGGCTCATAGAACCTCGCATCACTGATGCAATAGGCAAGCTCCTGTCCATCATATTCTTCCGGATCAGTTATGACCTTAATTGTTGACTCTGTATAGGCATTTTCCACTTCATACTTTTCCGTCCATTGCTCATAGCGGCTCTGTTCCTCTGCTGTCAGGTTACGACTGTCTGTTCCCCATACATCTACTGGTGCAGAAGCCAGTAAGGCATATAATTCATCAATCTCCGCATCCGTCATCTGTTCATATCTGTCAAAATAGGAAACCTCGGAATACTTCTGCTGCCATAGTTTTTCCCGAAGGCTGTAGTCCAGTTTATGCAGATACTCTATAATCTCCAGCCACTCTTCCTCTGTGAGCACAGTATCCGGCAGATAGATCAGACAACCGTATTCTTCTCCGGGAGTACTTCGGACTGCCACACCAGTGCCGGAATAGTTCTCGTCTTCGGCTAGTTCCCGGATCTGTCCCGCCGGATATTTGCCGTCCGCTTCGTATTCTATTGTCAGCTGCTCATAAATGCTCCGTTCTCTCGCTGTCAACTCTCTACTGAATTCCGCTGTGACATTGCCCTGCTCCGCTACCATCTCCAAATGCCCCAACTCCTCGGTACCAATGTCTGTCATGCGTTCCGCCATGTACCTACGGTAACCAACGATTCCGACGGCAGCAGCAGAGACAGCTGTGGCGGAAAGTATTACTACCGCCAACAGGATGCCTGCTACCCGGGGAAAGCTTTTGACTCTCCTGCCTGCAGGACTCTCCTGCGCTGCCTGTTGTCTGATCTGTGCATAGGCTGCATCTGCCCGCTCCAACACGATCTGTGGAAGTTCTATTTCTATTTCCTGTATTCGTCTCATTTTCTTCCGCCTCCTTCCTCTGTCTCCGCATAATACTTTGCCAACTGCTCCCGTCCTCTGGCAAGCCTTGTGCGTACCGTACTGTCCGGCAGCTGCAACAGCTTTCCAATCTCTGCTGTCCGCAGTCCGTCCGCATAGAACAGCACCACGATCAGACGATATTTTTCATCCAGTCCCCGCAGGGCTTCCTTCCATTCCAGATTGGCCTCCGCCTCTACTGTACTCCCCGTTTCCTGCTCCGGCAATTCCTCCACGCAGACCATCCGCCTCCCCAGGCGCAGGATATCCTTGCATTTATTAATCAGAATACGGATCATCCAGGTCTTGAAATACCGATTTTTCTGCAACGTGTCTATTTTCTCCCAACACGTGAGAATAGTCTCCTGCATGGCGTCCGCAATATCCGCATCCTGCGACAGGATTGCACTGGCCGTACGGTACATATCCCGTTCATGAAGCTGCATCAGCTCCGTGAAAGCATCCGGATTCCGCTTCTTCGACCTGCGCACCAGTTGTTCTACCTCTCCCATATGCCTCGTCCTTTCTTCCTCATAAGTATACGTCTTATGACTATTAGACGGAAGAGTCTGTGAAAATGTCCCAGGGATAAATAACAAAATCTAATTTTTACCTTAGAAAAAACTTTTCAGCCTATTCCGGGTCAAAGTTTTATTTTGCTATATATAGTCCGTATAATTTTCTTTTTATTCCTCTGACTACTAAATATGGTATTGTGCACTTTTTTGTTGTGGAATTGTATACGAAATATTAGAATTGAAACGCACTACTCTGCATGATACACTTCTTGAGAAGCAACCGTGTTGCAAGGTGGTAGCCTCCCGGCTTATTTTTCTAACTAAGAAGGGATGGCGCACGAAGTCCGGGGGACTTCGGCCTTGCGCGGACCGAAGCGGAGCGGAGAAGGTGCTAATGGATATGTATGAAGTATTAAACCTGTTGTTTTTAGGTGGTACATTTCTCATTGCGCTGCTTGCCTACATAGACAGTAGGATAAACAAGCGAAAATAAATAAACCTACCTTGTCACTTGGCCAGTACAGGTAGGTTTACTAAACAATTACCGGGAGGCTAACCACTTGTGGGCGGTTGCTTCTCTTTATGTCTTGATTATAATATCTTTCTTTCTTTCAAGCCTTAGTTTTAAAAATTATTTTCTCACCACTTACGGTCTCTGTCCCATAGCGCCTTCCAGTGTCAGGGTCTCACCACTCATATACTTGAAGTCGGGAGAAGCCAACTGTACGCAGACGCGGCCGATCTCCTTCTCCACATCGCCGTAATGTCCCATAGGAGGCATCTTGACATTTGCCTTGAAAGCATCGGGATATGCCTGCTCGAATTTCTCCAGCTGTGCGGTCCATGCCAGAGGACATACAACGTTGACATTGATGCCATCGGGACCCCACTCGGTAGCTGCGACTCTGGTCAGTCCGCGGATACCTTCCTTGGCTGCCGCATAAGCGCACTGTCCGAAATTGCCGAAGAGACCGGCGCCAGAAGCAAAGTTAATAACGGAACCCTTGGTCTCCTTCAGATAAGGATAGCAAGCCTTCATATAGTAGAATGCTGCATACAGACCGGAATATACCGCCAGATCAAACTGCTCGGTGGTATGATCTGCGATGGTTACGCCAGAAGCGGAAGCCTGCGCATTGTTGATCAGTACATCGATCCTTCCGAAAGTGTCAATCGCCTGCTTCACCACATTCTGTACGATCGCTTCATTGTCCGAACCGGCGCTGACATCTGCCTGTACGGGAAGTACTTTGATCCCATACTTTTTCTCCAGTTCTTCCTTCGCATCCGTCAGCTTCTGTACATTGCGTCCGGTCAGCACCAGATTGGCACCTTCTTTTGCATAAGCGGTTGCGATTCCGTAACCGATGGATCCGCACTCTCCGTTACTCAATACCGCTCTTCCTCCACCGGTGATGATTGCTGTCTTTCCTGTTAAAAATCCCATAAATAACCTCCCTTTCCAATCTGACGATCTGCTATTCTAAAATATACCATGCCTTCCGGAACATATGTCATTGATTTCTATTTATGATACAAGTCCATGTAAGCACTTACATTTATTATAGCACACTTGTCAGACTTTTCCACAACTTTTTTCACATATTCAGTATTTATTCCCACTACTTGAGAAAAATACTCACCAATATCCCCACGATTCCGCCAATAATCAGCGTAGCCGGCACACCGTAAGCATCTTTTTTTGCCAGCCGCTCCCACTCGATACGTGTGGGGGTCATCTTCGTATGGCTCATGCTCTGATAGCAGAGGTAAATATGTTTCCAACGGCACAGGTAGCCCACCAGATTATAGATGCCATCCAATAATATTCCCACTGCCAGTACAAACAGCATTGTAATTCTCCCCGGTAGAAGTCTGCCAGCGCTCCTGCTATCAGAATCAATACCGGATAGCCATAACGATCCAAATATGCCAGAATGTACATTACTGTCGTAGAATAACTGCGTTCCGGCTTCTTCTCAACGATCACTTCCGTGCACCCCCAGTCGCTCTGCCTCCTGCAGGAACCTGACTTCGATCTCTCCCGGCGTATGCTCCGCCAGATCCGGTACGGAAAAAAGTTTCGGCACTTCTCTGTTCTCTTCGCCATGAAGCAATGTCTTCAGTTCCAGTTCCAGAATCTCATCGTCGATCTGTTTCCAGCGGCGGTTCTCCTCTTCCGTCAGATCGTCCAGATTGAAATGTGTGAGAATTGTTCCCATGATCTTACTTTCAATCTCCAGATAATTGGTCAGATAGATTTTCACCGGACGGATGATATCCGATATATATCCCTCGCTGGCATCATGGAGCAGGCAGGCGAGCTGCTGCCTCTCCGACCACCCTCTGGCTTGCGCTTCCGCAGCACAGTTGAGCGAATGCTGTCCCACCGAATAAAAATAGGTCAGCTGTCCACCGCCCCGACACAGTAAGCTCAGCGCATGAGCGATATCCTCAATATATACATCCCCCGGTGTCATCTGCATGGGATCAAACTTTCTGCCAGAATATGTAGTCATGGTGTTCATAAGTGTCGCTCCTTATTTCTCCGCGCGGATCAGGTTCTTATAGAATCTGACAGCTCCGGGCAGACAATTATACTCAATATTTTCGTTCAATCCATGCATTCCCTTCATCTGCTCCGGTCCATAGATCACCGGTGCAAAACGGATACAGCTCTTACAGATAGGCTGATAGAACTGTGCATCTGTCGCGCCTGTCATAACATAAGGGCTGGAAGGCAGTCCCGGGAAAGTATCTGCGATGGTCTGCTCCACCAGATGAAATGCTTCTCCGTGAATATCCACAGGCGGCGTATAATCATTGGCATGCAGCACTTCGGTCTCCAGACCGTATTTGTCTGCCACTTTTTTGATGATCTCCAGGCTCTCTTTCTCTCCCTGATGGGGAATAAAACGCATGTTGGCACCCACATAAGCCTCCTGGGGCAGCACATTATAGGCATCGGATCCCTTCTGTACCGTAAACGCTATCGTGGTCTTTAACATCGCTCCTGCCTGTGCACTGAGCGATGGCATCACCGCTTTTAATAAGGGGCCAAACAGCCACAGATTTCCAAATACCAGTTTCATTCCAAACCCGGCATAAGGCGCCAGTGCTGTGAACATGGCGGATACCTCCGGCAGCATCTTTTTCCGGAACGGTGAATGCGTCTCCACTTCATTGACGAATGCCGACAATCTGGCGATAGGGGTTCCCTTTACCGGTGTGCTGGCATGGCCGCCGTTGCTCCTTGCGGTAAATTTCACATCCGCCTTGCCTTTTTCAAATACTCCCACCATGGCAAAATTACCGTGGATTCCACCGATGGGCTCCGTGATGATACCACCGCCCTCATCACATACCAGGAACAGTTCAATCCCCCTGCGCTGCAGCTCCGCTACGATCTTCGGTGCACCGTCCCCACCCCACTCTTCCGTACAGGAACTTGCCAGATAGACATCAGTGGGTGGTACAAAGCCCTCTGCCAACAATTCTTCCACTGCCTGGAAAAATGCCATCACAGAGCATTTGGTATCGGACGCGCCTCGCCCCCATACCTTTCCTTCCGCAATATCTCCGGAAAAAGGTGCATGGATCCACTCACCCTCCGCCGGCACTACGTCCTGGTGGCTCATGAGCAGGATCGGCTTCTCCCGCGAC
>ERZ836358.1499-NODE-1499-length-22396-cov-15.698715_pt1 | contig 22396 bp, 20 predicted proteins | sample MGYA00519942_ERZ836358 | MGnify/ENA primary metagenome ERZ836358 (study PRJEB31850, sample SAMEA3708798) | human gut metagenome | biome: human gut; feature: human-associated habitat; material: faeces | place: China | collected 2014 ...
CAAGGGTGCCGCCGGATGCCAGCGTGCCGTCGATCAGGCGCTCGGCGGCGGGGTCTTCCACCGCCTTGCGGATCACGCGGCGCAAATCGCGCGCACCAAACTTGCCGCCCTGACTCTTTTGCACCAGAGCCTTGAGGGCTGCCGGGGTGTAGCTGTAGGCGATGCCCTTGGCCTCCATGCCGGGCTTGTACTCGTCCAGCATCAGGGCCGCGATGCCCTCCAGCGTCTGCTGGCTCAGCGGCTTGAAGGCGATCACTTCATCCACGCGGCCAAGGAACTCCGGACGCAGGAACTGGGCCAGCGCCTTGCGGGTCTTTTCCTCGCTGAGCTGTTCCTCGCTCTTATTGAAGCCAAGCCCACCGGTGCTCTGGTCACTGCTGCCGGCGTTGGAGGTCATGCAGATGACCGTGTTGGAAAAATCCACCGTGCGGCCCTGCGCATCGTTGATCTTGCCCTCGTCCAGAATCTGCAGCAGAATGTTCATCACATCCGGGTGCGCCTTTTCGATCTCATCGAACAGCACCACGCTGTAGGGACGGCGGCGCACCTTTTCGGTGAGCTGGCCGGCCTCCTCGTAGCCCACATAGCCCGGAGGCGAACCGATCATGCGGGACACCGCGTATTTTTCCATATATTCGCTCATGTCCAGACGAATGAGCGGGTCCGGGCCGTCGAACAGCTGATTTGCCAGCTGCTTGACCAGCTCGGTCTTGCCCACGCCGGTGGGGCCCACAAAGATGAAGCTTGCGGGACGGCGGCGGCCGGAAAGGTCAGCGCGGCTGCGCTTGATGGCCTGCGCCACCAGATGCACGGCCTCGTCCTGCCCGATGATCTTCTTTTTCAGCTCGCCCTCAAGGTTTGCCAGCTTTGCGAACTCGGTCTCCCGAATTTTGACCGCCGGAATGCCGGTCCACAGCTCGATGACCTTGGCCACATCGTCCATGGTCACCTGGATCTCGCTGGCAGCAGCCTGCTTTGCGGGCAGGTCGGCTTCGAGCTTTGCAATGCGGGTCTTGCGCTCGGCCACGCGCTCGTAGTCGATGGGCTCGTTCACATCCGCATTCTCCATCTCGGCTTCTTCCTGCTTGAGGGCATCCAGCTCCTTCTGCATCCCAAGATACTCGGAAATGACCGGGTGGGCCAGATTGCAGCAGGCGCAGGCTTCGTCCAGCAGGTCGATGGCCTTATCGGGCAGATAACGGTCGGTGATATAGCGCTCACTCAGGGTGACAGTGGCAGAAAGCACATCGGCAGGCACCTGCACATGATGGTGCTGCTCGTAGTAGTGCTTGATGCCGTTCATCACAGCAAGGGTATCGGCCACGCTGGGTTCTTCCACCCGAACGGGCTGGAAACGGCGTTCCAGCGCCTGATCCTTCTCGATATACTTGCGGTACTCGTTGAAGGTGGTGGCACCGATGACCTGAATTTCACCACGGGAGAGGGCGGGCTTCAGGATATTGCCCGCGTTCATGGCACCCTCGCTCTCACCGGCAGAGGTGATGGTGTGGATCTCATCGATGAACAGGATCACGTTGCCTGCGGCCTTCACCTCGCTCAGCAGGCCCTTGACCCGCTGCTCGAACTGGCCGCGGAACTGGGTGCCTGCCACAAGGCTGGTGAGGTCCAGCAGATAGATCTCCTTATCCTTCAGGCCGATGGGCACATTCCCCTTGGCAATGCGCTCCGCAATGCCCTCGGCAATGGCGGTCTTGCCCACACCGGCTTCGCCGATGAGGCAGGGGTTGTTCTTCTGGCGGCGGCTCAAAATCTGGATGGTGCGGTAAATTTCGCGGTCGCGGCCAATGATATCGTCCAGTTTGCCTTCCCGGGCCTTGCGGGTCAGATTCTCGCAATAGGTATCCAAAAATTTGCGCTTAGGCGGCTTTTTGCCGTTTTTGCGGTCGGCCTTTTTGTCGCCATCCTTCTTCTCGCTGCTGGTAAAGCCCAGCGGGAAGGTGGCATTGCTGCCGGGGATCAGATCTTCGTCCATGCTGTCCGGGTCAGCATCCTCGCCGCCGTTCGCCATGTTCATCATCATGGAGAGCGGGTTTGCATCGCCCATCTCCTCCATCATGCTTTCCATGCGGTTCTCCATGTTATCAAGATCCTGATCCGACATGCCGAACTGCTTCATCAGATCGTCCACCGGCTTGATGTGCAGCTCACGGGCGCAGTGCAGGCAGTAGCCCTCCTGCTTCATCTGACCATTGTCCATCCGCTGGATGAAGATGATCGCCGGACGTTTCTGGCATCGAATACAGACCATAGTTCCTCCTTTATGCAAAACCCTTTACAGGAAAGGGTTGAAGAGATTGAAGATTTTGTAGTAAAGACTGCTGCTCATCACCGTATCGTTGAGCACATTCAGGTTGCCGCCTGTGATGACGATGATGCCCCACAGGATGCACAGCACCAAATAGATATCCAGCAGCGCCGTGGCACCGCCCACAAGCCAGCCAAGGCCGCGGTTTACCGTGCCAATGACCGGCAGCTTGTTCACAAGGCCCAGCACCGTGACCAGCATACTGACCAGCAGGCGCAAAAGCGCGTAGAACAAGAAGAACAGCACCAGCGTGATCACCGGTGTGAGCAGCGGCTGCAGCACGTTTTCCACAATGGAATCGGCCAGCACCACCGCGTTATCGGCCAGCACAGCGCCAATGGAGCGCTCGCAGGCTGCCACGATGGAAGCGCGGAAAGAAGCAGGCAGGAAGCCCGCATACTTTTCCGCAATGCCGGAAAGGTCTACCGCACCGCCCGCAGCAATGTTTGCTGCGATCTGGGTGCGGAAGCCGCCTGCCAGCATGTGTTCGAACACCCAGCCGGCGCAGGCAGCGGAAAGCTCCTTGGCCCCCAGCAGACTGAACAGATTGCCCACCAGCTGCACAATGGACGAAAGAAAGCCCTTGCGCGCATAGCGCACCACCAGAATGATCCATGCTGCCGTGCATATGATATCAAAAAGAAATGACGGATTCTTGAACATACCTTGTTTTCCCTGTTATTTTTATCACTTTCCCCGCAAGAGTGCTATTTACGCATGATCTTCTCACCCAAAAATCACTGTCCGCTGGAAGCTGTCTGCTCCGGCGGTGTGACCACCTGCACCGTGTTGCCGGTGAACACCAAGATCTGCCTGCCCTCGACCAGTGCCCGGGGCCGGGCCGAAAGCGGCTGGCTCCACTGGAACTCGCCCACACTGTTGAAGCGCTCCACCGTGCTGTCGGTGAGCAGGTAGAAGCCGTCGTTCTTTGCCCGGATGATCTGGCTGGCCGAGAGCACGCTGCCGCTGTAACCCACGGTCAGCTCCCCGTCCAGCAGCACCGCCGTGCTGGTCTGGCCATTGCTCAGCAGCAGGGCCGCACCGTTACTGGTGTTGGACACGCTGACGAGGGTGCCGCCGCCAAAATCGTAGCTGGCGCGTTCGCCTGCGCTGCCGCCGCTCGTGTTGTACAGTACGGCGCGGTTCTCATAAAGCACCAGCAAAAAGCCGTTGGACATCCAGCCCATCCACTGGGGCACACTGTTCTCGGAACCAAGGCATACCGGGTCGCCCTGCGAGAGGGGCAGTACATAAAGGTTCGTGGTCAGCTGGCCGCCCACCGCCGATACAGCGGCCACGGCAAGGCGGCGGCTGTCCGGCGCAAAGGCCATGCGCAGCGGGGTACCCTGCTCACTGGTCAGGTTCCACACCAGCTGCTGCTGCATACTGGAATTGTAAACGGTCAGCTTTGCCACGCTGTCGGTGCTGTCGGTCACAACAGCCACCTGTCCGGCATCTGCCACGGCGCACAGCGAGATGGTGCTGTCCATGGTTTTGGTATAAAGGTTCTGGGTGCGGCTTTCCACCCGCAGCTCATTGCCGGAGCGGTTGTACAGCACAAAGCGGGTCTTGCCTGCAGCAATGGCCGGGCGGGCATAGCCGCTCTGGATGCTGTTCAGGCGGGTGCCGCCAAGACTGTATACCACGCAGCTGTCGCCGCCCATCTCCACAAAGCTGCCAGACATCTGCGCCACCGCATCCGGGTCGGTGATGCCGGTCTGCTGCGGCCAGCCTGCGGCTGGTGCCAGCGCGATGACGGCAGTATCCACAAGGTCTTTTGCGCGCGCAATGGAAGACCCCACTGCGCCGGTGGCAAACAGGACAAGGATGGTCAGCACCGCTACGATGACGACGGTGCGGCGGATGCGCCGTGTGCGCACCCGGGCCCGGGCGGCTTCCAGATATTCGACGCGCCCGGCAGAAAGCGGCTCCCCTTCGGCGGAATGTCCGCCGCGGCGAATTTTGCTCATGAATGGTTCTCCTTACAGATCATACTCCACACACTTCAAAAACAGGCCCTTGGCGGGCAGGGTCGGCCCGGCGCGGCTGCGGTCACGGCTTTCCAGAATGGCGGGAATTTCCGCCGGGTCCAGCCGGCCTGCGCCCGCTTCGCACAAAGTGCCCGCCAGAATGCGCACCATGTTGTACAGGTAGCCGTCGGCGGTCACTTCAATGTCGATCTCGTCCCCCTTGCGGGTAACATGACAGTCCGTGATGGTGCGCACGGTATCGCCATGGGCTGCAGCGGAAGAGCCCGCCGCGCACAGGGCCAGAAAATCGTGCCTGCCCACGAACTGCTGCGCCGCCGCCTGCATTCTGGCTTCGTCCAGATGCCGGGGCACCCGGGTGTAATAAGCCACGTCAAAAGGCGAGTCGATGGGGTGGTTGTGGATGCGGTAGAGATAGGTTTTGGTATGGGCCGCGTACCGGGCATGGAAATCCTCCGGCACCACCTGCGCGTCCAGCACCCGGATGTCCGGCGGCAGATGCTGGTTGAGCGCCAGCGGGAACTTTGCCGCCGGGATGCGGGTATCGGCGTGGAAGTTGAGCTTGAAGCCCAGCGCGTGCACCCCTGCATCGGTGCGGCTGCAGCCCTTGATATCGGGGCGGCTGCCCAGCACGGCCTGCAGCGCATCCTGAAAGGTTTGGGCCACGCTGCGGCCATTGGGCTGCACCTGAAAGCCACAGTAGTTCGTGCCGTCGTAGGCAAGGGTAAGTAAAAAGTTCTGCATGGAACTCCTTCCGTCACGGCTTTGCCGTGCCACCTCCCTCAAAGAGGGAGGCTACAAGGCCCCCTCCTCGAGGGGGCTGTCGCCGAAGGCGACTGGGGGAGTTTTAAAAATTCGGGAGCACCAGCCGGGAGGCAAGGATCACTGCAAAGCAGGCGATGCACACGGCAAGGTCGATATAATCCTGCTTTTCGCAGCGCAGCACCTTCAGGCGGGTGCGGCCGTCACCACCCCGGTAGCAGCGGCATTCCATGGCCATGGCCAGCTCGTCCGCGCGGCGGAAGGCCGAAATGAACAGCGGGATGAGCACCGGCACCAGTGCCTTGACCCGGTCGGTCATCTTGCCGGTGTCCAGCTGGGCACCGCGGGCTTTCTGGGCATTCATAATTTTGTCCGTCTCCTCAATGAGGGTGGGGATGAAGCGCAGGGCAATGCTCATCATCATGGCCAGCTCGTGCACCGGGAAGTGCAGTTTGCCCAAGGGCTTGAGCAGCTGCTCGATGGCATCCGTGAGCACGATGGGGCTGGTGGTGTAGGTGAGCAGGCTGGTGCCCGCGATGAGTGCCATGACGCGCACTGCCATCAGCACAGCATAGCGCACACCCTCGGCATAAATGGTCAAAAACCAGATGTGCACCAGCGGTTCGCCCTCGCCTGACACAAAGAACAGGTTCAGCACCGCTGTGAAGATCACGATGGGCAGGATGGGCTTCAGGCTCTTCAGGATCATTTTGCCGGGAATTTTTGCCACCTTGTACATTGCTGCAAGGAACAGAATGGAAAGGGCAAGGCCCAGCGGATTGGAAGCTGCAAACAGCAGCACGATATAGGCGATGGTCAGCACCAGTTTCAGGCGCGGGTCGAACCGGTGCACCAGACTGTTGCCCGGGAAGTGCTGGCCAATGGTGATATCTCTCAGCATCCAGCAGCGCCTCCTTCCTTCTTTGCTTCCCGCGGGAGCACAAGGCTCTCGCCTGCCTCCCGGCGGCGCTTGGCCTCCAGGATCATCTTGACCGCATAGGGGATGGTGTACACATCAGCGGGCACATCCACACCCATCTCCCGCAGCTTGAGGAAGATCTTCGTCACCTGCGGCACGGAAAGCCCCAGCTCCAGCAGCTCCGGAGCGCGGGCAAAGACTTTTTCCACGGTGTCGTACATGGCAATTTTCTTATTGCTCATCACCAGAACACGGTTGGCGTACTTGGCAATGTCCTCCATGCTGTGGGACACCAGCAGCACGGTGGTTCCGGTCTTTTTGTGGTATTCCTTTACTTCGCTGAGGATGTCGTCCCGTCCCTCCGGGTCAAGGCCCGCAGCAGGCTCGTCCAGCACCAGAATGCGGGGCTTCATGGCCATAACGCCCGCCACGGCCACCCGGCGCTTCTGGCCGCCGGAAAGCTCAAAGGGACTGCGCTCCAGCAGGGCCGGGTCAAGGCCAACGAAATCGGCGGCTTCATGCACGCGGCGGTCGATCTCGGCTTCGTCCAGACCCATGTTCTTGGGGCCGAACGCGATATCTTTATAACAGGTCTCCTCGAACAGCTGGTACTCCGGGTACTGGAACACCAGACCGGTGAGGAAGCGGAAGTCTCGGATCTTCTCCGGATCTTCCCACAGGTCGCGGCCATCGATATAAATTTTGCCGCTGGTAGGCTTGTTCAGGCCGTTCATATGGGTGATGAGGGTGCTCTTGCCGGAGCCGGTGGCCCCGATGATGCCCACAAAGTCGCCCTCTTCCACCGTAAAGCTCACGTCGTCCAGCGCAGTGACTGCATTGGGCATGCCGGGGTTGTAGACGTAGCTCAGATGTTCTACTTTGATGATATCTGCCATTTGCGTCTGCCCCCCTTACTGCAAAAGCTCGTACAGAGCCTGTGCGCATTCGCCGGTGTCGATGATGCCCTCCGGCATCGGGATGCCGGCCTTCACCAGCTCGTCCCGCAGCTCTGCAGCCTGCGGCACATCCAGATGCAGGGAGCGCACCTTCTCGGTCTGGCTGAACACCTCTTTGGGGGTGCCCTCCATCACCACATGGCCCTTGCTCATCACCAGCACACGGTCTGCCTGCGCAGCTTCCTCCATGTAGTGGGTGATGGACACCACGGTGATGCCCATGTTCCTGTTCAGATAGTGGATGGTCTGCATCACCTGCTCACGGCCCCGGGGGTCCAGCATGGCGGTGGCTTCGTCCAAAATCAGGCAGTCCGGCCGCATGGCAACTACGCCCGCAATGGCGACGCGCTGCTTCTGGCCGCCGGAAAGGTTGTGGGGTGCGCGCTCGCGGTACTCATAGATGCCGGCCATCTTCATGGAGTCGTCCACGCGGCGGCGCATCTCTTCGGGCGGCACACCGAGGTTTTCCAGTGCAAAGGCAACGTCTTCCTCCACCACGGTGGCAACGATCTGGTTGTCCGGGTTCTGGAACACCATACCCACGGTCTGGCGGATATCATAGATCTTGTCATCATCTGCGGTGTCCATGCCCTCCACGTAGACCTTGCCGCTCTCCGGCAGCAGGATAGCGTTGAAGTGCTTTGCCAGCGTGGACTTGCCGCAGCCGTTGGCACCCAGCACGGCCACGAATTCGCCGCGCTTTACTTCCGTTGAGACACCGTCCAGTGCGTAAATCGGCTGGTCGCTGTCGTAGCGGAATTTCAGATTTTGTGCTGTTAAAATCGTCTCTTCCATTTGTGTTTCTCTTTCTGGTGGTGCGCCCCTCTGAAAGAGGCTGTACCCCATTCTTGAATCGTATAACCCTCTCAGTCACGGCTGACGCCGTGCCAGCTCCCCCGAAGGGGGGAGCTTTTAATCATCTTACCGTAAGCTCTTATAAAGCTCCCCCTTTCGGGGGAGCTGTCGCCGCAAGGCGACTGAGAGGGTTCTTTCCTTATTCTTCCCAGATGGCGGTTGCGCCGCAGGGCACCACGCCGCCGGTGGCAGAGACCGGCAGGCCGATCTCGTCGCAGGAGGTCTGCCCGCCAAAGCGGGGCACCAGCGTGGTCTTGAGCATATATTCCATGACCGCCGGGGACAGGCCGGTGGTGTAGCTGTTCACTGCAAAAAACAGCGGCGTATCGCTCAGCACCTCTTCGCACTGGCTGATGAGGTCGTAGATGCAGTCCTCCAGCTTCCAGATCTCACCGCCGGGGCCGCGCCCGTAGCTGGGCGGGTCCATGATGATGCCGTCGTAGGTGTTGCCGCGGCGTTTTTCGCGGGCAACGAACTTGGCACAGTCGTCCACCAGCCAGCGGATTGGCCGGTCGGCAAGGCCGCTTGCCACGGCATTGTCCTTGCCCCACGCCACGATGCCCTTGGAGGCATCCACATGGCAGACGGTGGCACCTGCCGCCGCACAGGCCAGCGTGGCACCGCCGGTGTAGCCGAACAGGTTCAGCACCTTTACCGGGCGGCCTGCGGCACGGATTTTTTTGGCGTACCATGCCCAGTTGACAGCCTGCTCCGGGAACACGCCGGTGTGCTTGAAGCCGGTGGGGCTGACGATGAGGGTGAGCTTATCCTCGCCCTCGCCGCAGCTGATCTTCCACTTTTCGGGCAGACGGCGCTTGTACTCCCACTCGCCGCCGCCCTGATTGGAGCGGTGATAAACAGCATCTGCCTTTGCCCACAGCGGGCTTTGCTTGGGCGTTTTCCACACCACCTGCGGGTCCGGGCGGATGAGGATGGTCTCACCCCAGCGCTCCAGACGGTTGCCGTCGGTGGCATCCAGCAGTTCATAGTCTTTCCAGGTATCTGCAGGGCGCATAGCGTCCTCCCTTCTCTTTTATCCGTTTCTTACTGGCCCAGAATGCGCTTGTTGATCTTATCCACGATGCGGTCGGCGCAGCGGTGGATGGCGTCCAGATCCTGGCCCTCCACCATCACGCGGATCTTCGGCTCGGTGCCGGACACCCGCACCAGCACGCGGCCCATGCCCATGAGCTTCTGCTGCTCGTTCTCAATGAAACCGGCCAGCACCTCGTCCTCTTTGTATGCCTGCTTCTGGGCGGCGTTGGCGGTCACATTCACCAGCACCTGCGGATACTGGGCGTAGATGCCGTTCAGCTCGCTCATCTTCTTGCCGCTTTCAGCCAGCAGCTTGAGCAGCTTGCCGGCGGTCAGCTCACCGTCGCCGGTGGTGGCATGGTGCAGCAGGATGACATGGCCGCTCTGCTCGCCGCCGATGGCAAAGCCGTTCTCGCGCATGTTTTCCAGCACGTAGCGGTCGCCCACGGCGGTCTTTTCGGTGTTGATGCCCTGACTCTCCATATATTTGATGAAGCCCAGATTGGACATGACCGTAACCACGGCGGTGTCGCCGTCCAGACGGCCTTTTTCCTTCATGGTCATCGCCAGCAGGGCAATGATCTTGTCGCCGTCCATCTCCTGACCCTTTTCGTCGCAGCCAAGGCAGCGGTCGGCATCGCCGTCAAAGGCAATGCCGCAGTCAAAACCGCCTTCCACCACAGCCTTTTCCAGATTTTCCAGATGGGTACTGCCCACACCCTTGTTGATGTTCTGGCCGTCAGGCTCAATGCCGATAAAGGTGCACTTTGCGCCCAGACGGGGGAACAGCTTCTGCGCCACGGCAGCCGAAGCGCCGTTTGCACAGTCGATGCAGATGTTCAGGCCGGTCAGGTCGCCGTGGATGGACTCATACAGGTGATCCACATAGTCCTGCAGGCCGTCATCGCGGCGGTACACACGGCCCACCTCGGCACCGGTCTTCAGCTCAATGCCCGCGCAATCGTTGTCGATGTAGGCTTCGATCTGGTTCTCCACCTCGTCCGGCAGCTTATAGCCGGTACCGGCAAAGATCTTGATGCCGTTGAACTCCATCGGATTGTGGGAGGCAGAGATCACGATGCCGGCATCGGCATTGTACTTGCCCACCAGATAGGCCACAGCGGGCGTTGGCAGAACGCCCAGACTTTCCACATCCGCACCCACGCTGCACAGACCGGCGGTCAGGGCTGCTTCCAGCATATCGCCGGACTGGCGGGTGTCCTTGCCGATCAGGATGCGCGGACGGTGGCCGGTGCTGCCGGTCAGCACCGCAGCAGCGCCGCGGCCGATCTTCATTGCCAGCTCACAGGTCAGGTCTGCGCCTGCAACACCGCGCACACCATCGGTTCCAAAATATTTTCCCATAATAATACCCCACTTTCTATAGAAAGAAGAACCCTCTCAGTCAATGCCTTGCGGCATTGCCAGCTCCCCCAAAAGGGGGAGCTTTTTGGCATCTTTTGGTTTTTCGCTCATGAAGCTCTCCCTTCGGGAGAGCTGGACGCGAAGCGGCCTGAGAGGGTCAGAACAAACTCTGCTGCCCGTTGTCCTCGGGCGCAGCGGCCTCCGGCGCTTTCAGGCCCAGATGTTCGTAGGCCAGCCGCGTTGCGCAGCGGCCCCGGGGCGTCCGGGTCAGAAAGCCCATCTGCATCAGATACGGCTCACACAGGTCTTCCAGCGTGACGGATTCCTCGCCGAGGGCCGCCGCCAGCGTTTCCAGACCCACCGGGCCGCCGTTGTACATTTCAATGATCGCACGCAGCATACTGCGGTCCAGTTCGTCCAGACCCAGTGCGTCCACGTCCATCCGCTTGAGGCCCATCAGGGCCACATCCCGGTCAATGATGCCGTCGCCCAGCACGGTAGCAAAGTCGCGGATGCGCTTCAAAAAGCGGTTTGCCACGCGGGGCGTGCCGCGGCTGCGCTTGGCCAGCTCGTAAGCACCTTCCGGCGTGATGGGCTGGTCGAGGATGCCTGCCGAGCGCTGGATGATCTTGCTCAGTTCATCCGGGCTGTACAGCTCCAGCTTGAGCAGCACGCCAAAGCGGTCGCGCAGGGGGCCGGTGATCTGGCCCGCACGGGTGGTGGCACCCACCAGCGTGAACCGCGGCAGGTTGATGCGGATGCTCTGGGCGCTGGGGCCTTTGCCGATCATGATATCCAGCGCATAGTCTTCCAGCGCCGGATACAGCACCTCTTCCACCTGACGGGACAGGCGGTGGATCTCGTCGATGAACAGTACATCGCCCTCCTGCAGATTGGTGAGCAGGGCGGCAAGGTCGCCGGGCTTTTCAATGGCCGGGCCGCTGGTAATACGGATCTGTACGCCCATTTCGTTGGCAATGATGCCTGCCAGTGTGGTCTTGCCAAGGCCCGGCGGGCCGTAGAGCAGGATGTGGTCCATCGGTTCGCCGCGCCGCTTGGCAGCTTCCAAGTAAATTTTCAGGTTCTGCTTGACCTTTTCCTGCCCGATATAGTCTTCCAGATGCTGCGGGCGGAGGTTGTTTTCCTCGCTGTCCGCCGCCGTCATGCCGGGCTGCATCATTTTTGCGCCGTACAGCGCAGTTTCGTCCTGCATTCTTTACCTCCTGCCTGCCATGCTGCGCAAGGCCAGTTTGATGATCTCTTCCACGGGCAATGCCGCGTCGATCTTGGAAACGGCAAGCGCTGCTTCGCTCTGGCTGTACCCCAGGGACACCAGCGCCGCAATGGCCTGACTGCTGCCCTGAGAAGCCTGTGTGTCGGCAAAAGCACCTGCCACATCCTCCAGCGAGATGCCGTCCACAAAGCCCTTGGCGACCTTATCCTTCAGCTCCAGCACGATGCGCTGTGCAAGCTTCGGCCCCACGCCGGAAGCCGCCTTGAACGCCTTGTGGTCCCCCGCCGAGATCGCCAGTGCCACGCGGTCCGGCTCCATCACACTCAGGATGGCAAGACCCACCTTAGGCCCCACGCCGGACACGGCGGTCAGCATCTCAAAGCAGGCCTGCTGCTCCTCGGTGGCAAAGCCGTAAAGGCTCACGTCGTTCTCGGTGACGCTCATCACGGTATAAATGGTGGCTTCCTTGCCCACGCCGGGCAAGGCCCCGGCCACGCTGGCCGGGCACTGGGCATAGTAGCCTACACCGCCGCAGCTGAGCACCACCGCGTTCATACTTTTTTTGACGATTTTTCCTGTCAGACAGTAGATCATTTAAAGCCCTCTCAGTTTCTGTGTCGGCCAATTTTCCTCTGTTCAGCTCGCCCTTCGGGAGAGCTCCGGTGCCGCGCCGCTGCAGGCGGACGGAACCGGTGAGAGGGTCAGATCGGCCCGGCCACACGGCGGACAAAGCGGTTGAGCTGGTTGCCGTTGGTGTGGCAGAAGGTGATGGCCATTGCCAGTGCATCGGCGGTATCGTCCGGCTTTGGCACGGCGGGCAGATGCAGCAACACGCGGGTCATCTCCTGCACCTGCTTTTTCACGGCCTTGCCGTAACCGGTAACAGCCTGCTTTACCTGCATGGGGGTGTACTCGTAGATGGGCAGGCCTGCCTGCGCTGCCGCCAGCAGGATCACGCCGCGGGCTTCTGCCACGCCGATGACCGTGGTCTGATTGTGCTGGTAGAACAGCTTTTCGATGGCAAGCACCTCGGGCCGGGTGCGCTCGATCACCTCTTTGATGCCTGCATACACCTCGTCCAGACGGCGCTCGAACGGCACGCCCGCGTCGGTGCACACCGCACCGAAATCCACCGGCGCAAACCGGTTGCCTGCGTAATCCACCACGCCCCAGCCCACGATGGCGTAGCCGGGGTCGATGCCCAAAACTCTCATGCTGCAAATACCTTCCGATACTATTCCTATTATAACTTTATTATTATATCACAACAAAACAGTGTGAGCAACAGAAAACCTTTCGCCTGCCGCCGCCAAATGTGCGCTGGCGCGTAAAAAGGGCAGTCAGCGCCCCTGCCTTTAAAAAAGTTTTACAATTTTTGAAAAAGCACTTGCTTTTTGGCAGAAGGTATGGTAATATAATCAAGCTGATTTCGGCAAAACAGAATATGGACGGTTAGCTCAGCTGGTAGAGCATCTGCTTGACGTGCAGGAGGTCACAGGTTCGAGTCCTGTACCGTCCACCATACAGTTCGTACTCGAACCCGATTCTTTACGAAAAAGGGTTCGGGTACGTTTTTTGTTTACAGGAGGTTCTGCGAAAGGACTACTCGGAACAGTAAACGAGCAAAGGCAGGGTATCACCATGACGGTGGTATCCTGCCTTTTGCTTTGCGGAATCAAGTTCGCTTTGTGCGAACTTGGTCGTCATATCAGGGATGTTCTTTCATTGGCGGGTATGGTATACTCGGCTTAATAAACTGGAATGAAGTGGTGCACCACATGAAAGACGTACATTGTATAGAATTCCATACAGGCAGCAGAGAAGAGCGCATCCCGGAGCTTGCAAAGGACTTTCCATATACTGCCTCAAGAGCCACGTTGGATCGCTACATCGGCAGCACTGTGCCATGGCACTGGCATCAGGCGGTAGAGCTTTTCTACATGGAAAGCGGCTGCGTTGAATACACCACACCAGGTGGAAAACTTGTATTCCCGGCGGGAAGCGGTGGTTTTGTCAATTCCAACGTACTTCACACCACAAGGGCGATTTCTCAGACGGAAGAGAACGTGCAGCTTCTTCATATTTTCGATGTTTCTCTGCTGGCAGGGGAACGAGGAAGCCGAATCGAGCAAAAATACATTCTGCCCATTACATCCGACCCACAACTTGAGATCCTTCCTCTTTTACCGGATCATGCGGCAGGGCGAGAAATCCTGAAACGACTCAAAGAATCTTTTTGTTTGTCTTGTGATACATTCGGGTATGAGTTGAAACTGCGAGAGATCCTGACCGAGCTATGGTTAATGCTTGTGGAGCAATCGCATTCTGTAAGCTCTTCCAATCGGAACTCTGCCGGAGGCAACGATAAAATAAAGCTGATGTTGATTTATATCCATGAGCACTACCCGGAAAACCTCTCAGTCAAGGAGTTGGCAGCAGCAGCCTACACAAGTGAACGAGAGTGCTATCGCATTTTTCGTGAACACCTTCATACGACCCCGATTGCTTACCTGACCGCATACCGCATTCAGATCGCCTGCCAGATGTTGGCGGAAAGCAAGGCTTCTATTACAGAGGTCGGGACTGCTTGCGGTATGGGAAATTCAAGCTATTTCGGAAAAGTTTTTCGGGAGGTTGTCGGCTGCACGCCACGTCAGTACCGATACAAACGGCAGAATAACAACACCATCTGACAGCATCAAGATATTATTTTTAGGCTGTAGGCGTTATAATGATAGTAGCAGAAGTGCACGATCCGTAAGTGCATATCATATTTGAAAACCTTTGATCTTCGGATGCGTTTTGCTATGAGAGAAAGGACGGTCCCCTTGGAGCTGAATTGCAATACAGCAGAAGCCGCTCTGGCTTGGGCAGGGCAGCAGAATCCCGGAAATTGGATCGGACATTCCCGTTTTGTAGCCCTTGCCTGTAAAAATATAGCAGCCAAATGCAACAATATGGATGCAGATCAGGCATACTGCTTTGGGCTGCTGCATGATATCGGGCGTTATGCAGGGGTAAGTTCTGAACGTCATTTGATCGACGGATACCGTTTCTGTATGGAACGAGGATGGAAAAAGGCTGGACAGATCTGTATTTCTCATGCTTTTATGATCCAGGATATCCACACTTCTATCGGAACCTTTGACGTTTCAAAAGAAGATTTCCGTTTTATGGAAAAATTCATTCAAACCGCTGTCTATGATGATTACGACCGTTTGGTACAGCTATGCGATGCCTTGGCGCTGCCCACCGGATTTTGTCTTTTGGAAAAACGTTTTGTAGATGTAACGCTTCGGTACGGTGTCCATCCGGCAACGATAGACCGATGGAAGAAAACGCTTGAGCTAAAAAATCTGTTTGAAAAACGAATCGGAGGATCGGTTTATACCCTGCTCCCCGGCGTTCTGGAAAATAGTTTTTCGCTGGAGGTAACCGTATGATAAAAATCGCTTTTTTTGATGTAGACGGAACTTTGCTCAAGTTGGGCAGTAAGGTGCCGTCATTCCAAACCGTACAGACCTTACAGCAGTTGCAGGCAAAAGGGATCTTACTGTGCATGGCGACAGGCAGAGGCTACCTCTCCGTCCCACATTTTGAAGGCGTTGATTTTGATCTCTGGCTGACCTTCAACGGCTCTTATGTCCGTAGCAAGGATGCAGTGATCTCGAAGAACCCACTGGACGCTGACGACAAGCGCAGAATTTTGCATAATCTGAAGCAGATGCACCGGGCGGCTGCCATCAGCAACGAACACTTTATCGTGACAAATGGGACAGACCCGGACTTGGAGCAGTATTTTTCCTTCGGCAACGAGAAGCTGGTGATCTCCGAGCATTTCGACAAGCTCTGTGAGGAGGATATCTATCAGATCATGTGTTCCTGCAGCCCTTCTGAATACGAACGCATCCTGTTGGGAACCCACGCCACACAGATAACCGCATGGTGGGACAAGGCAGTGGATATCATTCCGCTGTCCTGCGGAAAGGGAAATGCTGTAAGAGCTGTTTTGGCGCATTACGGCTTTTCAAAAGCAGAAGCGATCGCCTTTGGGGACGGCCGAAACGACATTGAAATGCTGGAAGCAGTCGGCACAGGCGTTGCCATGGGAAACGCCCTCGATGAAGTCAAGGCAAGGGCAACAGATTGCTGCCGTTCTGTGGATGCGGAAGGCATCTATCATTATTGCCTTGAAAAACACCTCATCTAAAGGAGCTGTAGGAGCTGTTTTCTGGGTTTTTGTATCCGTCTACAGCAGGGTTTGGGGCAGGCACGCCCCAACAAGAAGCTGTCCCAAAGGGGCAAGAATTTTCAAGAATTGAAAATTTGTGGCCACGGGACGATTCTTGCCCTCACCGTCAGAATCATCCGCCTTGCATCCGTAGTCATTTTGTGATACAATCATTCTGACAGGAGGTGTCCCGTATGATGCAGACATTTGTTCGCCCTTCCCGCGACCTGCGCAATCATTATGCCGAAATTTCGGAGATGCTCAAAGACCATGACCATGTGATCATCACAAATCATGGCCGTGGAGAATCAGTTCTCATCAGCATTGAGGACTACGCCAAGTACGAGGAGTTTTTGCACCAGCGGTATGTTGCCGAGGCACTTGCCAAGGCAAAGCAGCAGGCGGCAGACCCCGACACGCAGTGGGCAGACCACGAGAGCGTATGGGAGACGCTAGGCAAGCAGTATGACGTATAAAATTAAATATCTGCCCCTTGCTGTGCAAGATTTGAACGAGATCGCCCGGTATCTGTCTGGCTTTTACCCTAAAACGGCCCGCCGCGTACTGAAAGAGCTGCGGGAGAAGATCACAAAATTAGGCGATACTCCAAAAATGTGCGAGGTCTACCGCCTTGACCCTGCTTATCGCAGGATGGTCGTTGACCAGTATCTGGTATTCTACCGCGTCAACGATGAAAACAAGATTGTGGAGATTCACCGTGTGCTGCGAGGTGCTTGGAATCTGCCGCAGTATCTGGAATAAATTCAAGTTCGAGTGCTGTGGACAATGCTCCACCACAAAGATCCCGGGTCATTCGACCCGGGATTTTTTGCGCCGGCGGGGGTGCCTTATCCAAACCGCCAGTTTTCCGTGCCGAGGGTGCAAAATCTTGGCCAGAATTGCCGTTGCACCGCCGGGGCTTTTGGATTATACTGTTGACTTGTATTCCGTTCTGTATTTTCTTGTTTCTTTCAAGCCAAAGGAGGCCTCCCTACGAACTATCTGTTTCAATTCACGCGCATCCTTGCGTTCTGTTTTCTGGGCGAGATCTGTCACGCCCTGCTGCCCCTCCCCGTCCCGGCCAGCGTCTACGGCCTGCTGCTGTTGCTGGCGGCGCTCCGCCTCGGCATCGTGAAGCTCGAGCAGGTCAAGGAGGTGGGGCTGTTCCTCACCGGCATCTTCCCGCTGCTGTTCGTGCCCGCCGCTGCGGGCGTCATGGAGCTCTGGGCCGAGATGGGCGCGATGCTGCTGCCCATCCTCATCGCCATCGTGCCGGTGACGGTGCTCGTGCTTGTGAGCGCAGGCCGCACCACGCAGGCCCTCACCAGCCGCCGCGCTGCAAAAAAGGAGGTCGAACATGACTGAACTGCTGAACGGATTTCTCTCCGGTTCCGCCGCGTGGGGCGTGCTGCTGACGCTGGCTGCCTTCGCGCTGGGCACCCTCATTAACAAGACCACCGGCAAGGCCATCTTCAACCCGCTGCTGCTGGGCAGCATCTTTGTCATCCTCTTTCTGAGCCTGCTGAACATCTCCTACGCCGACTACAAGGTCAGCGCCGCGCCGGTGAATTACCTGCTGCTGCCGGCCACCATCAGCCTCGCCATCCCGCTGTATGAAAAGTGGGACCTGCTGAAGGAGAATGCCGCCGCCATCATCGCGGGCATCTCGGTGGGCACGCTGGTCAGCCTTGGCAGCGTGTTGGCGCTGGCGCTGGCCATGGGCCTCACCCGGGAGCAGTACGCCACCCTCCTGCCCAAGTCGGTCACGACGGCCATCAGCATGGATGTCGCCGCCGAGCTGGGCGGCATCGCAGCCCTGACCGGTGCCGTCGTCATCCTCACCGGCATCGCGGGCAATCTGCTGTCCGAGGTGGTCTGCAAAGCCTTCCACATCACCGACCCCATCGCCAAGGGCATCGGCATCGGTACCTCGGCCCATGCCGTGGGCACCAGCAAGGCCCTTCAGATGGGCGAGGTCGAGGGCGCGATGAGCGGCCTGTCCATCGCGGTGGCCGGCGTCCTCACCGCTGTGCTCTGCCCCTTCTTTGTCAGCTTTATCCAGTAAGCCGCAAAAAAGAAACAAGTCCTCTGTGCCTGTTGTGGCGCAGAGGACTTGTTTTTTGTATCATGCATCCCGCTGGCGGGCCGTTTCTTCGATGACTCTGACCGCCTTTTCGTGGATGGCCAGAGGCTCTGCGGCCGGGCGGGCCAGACCGTAGCCCTGCAGCAGGTCCACGCCCATCTCCAACACCCTGCGCAGGTCATCCATCGTCTCCACGCCCTCGGCCAGCACCTGCACGCCGCGGGGGCGGGCATATTCGATGAGGGCCTTGAGGAACTGCTGCTTGTCGGGGTCGTCGTCAATGCCCCGGATGATGGCGATGTCCACCTTGACATAGCGGGGCGCGATGGTCAACAGGCTGCTGCCGTTGCTGTAGCCGCTGCCGTAGTCGTCCAGCGCAAAGACGGCGGGCGCACCGGTGGCATTCCGCTTCCGCTCCAGCGCCTGTTCGTCCATCTCCTCCTCCTCGGTGATTTCCACCACCAGCTTCGAGAGGATGGCTTTGTGGGCCGCACGGAAGTGCGCCCAATCCTCATCGTTCAGGCTGACGCTGGCGATGCTGTTGACGAAGACGAGGGCATCCGGCTCCACCTTGCCCGCCGCTTCCAGCGCTTCATAGCACTCGCAGGCGCGGAACAGGGTCAGCTTCTCGATGTCATACAGCCGCCCCATCTCGCTGGCCAGCTCCATCACCCTCTGGGGAGAGCTCAGAGCGGGCAGCCGGGGCCGCATCAGGGCCTCGTAAGCCGCCACATGGCCGTCCCGGGCCGAGAAAATGGGCTGGAAGTAGTAGTCCACCTGCCGCTCCCGGACAAGGACCTCGAAGTCGCTGCGCTGCTTCATCGCGTAGATGCCGTCGCGGTAGTGCTCCATGTTGAACTCCCGGACTTCGCCCTTGGTGGAGTGCTTGACCTCGTACATCGCAAAATCGGCGTATCGCTTGAGGGTGTCGAGGTCGGCGGCATCGTCGGGATACCATGCTACGCCGCCGGACATCCGGATGCACAGTTTCTTGCCGTCCGGCAGGGTGGCGCTGCTCCGGGCAAAGCCCTCTTCCAGCTTCCGGATGTCCTTCCGCACGGCCTCCTTCGTCTCATAGCCGTAGAACAGCAGCAGGAACTCATCGCCGGAGAGCCGCGCTACCACGGTGCCGCTGGGCACGCCCTGCTGCAGGCTGTGGGCCGTCTTGCGCAGATAGATGTCGCCCCAGTCGTGGCCGTAGGTATCATTGATGGTCTTGAGGTTATCGAGGTCCGTCATCATCAGGGCCGCACAGCGCATCATTCTGGGCTTCTCGAACAGCTCGCCGCAGACCCGGAAGAAAGCCTGACGACTGTACAACCCGGTAAGGGCGTCGTAATCGCGCTCGTGCTCAATGCGGCTGCGCTCGGCTACGGCTGCTTTGTAGTTGTCGGTGCTCAGGGTCACGATGGCGTCGGCCAGCCTGTCCAGCTCCCGGATGCCGGTGCGGGAGAACTCCGGGACGGCCTGATGCCGCTCCTGTGCATCCGCCAGCTCCTTCGAGAGCTGGGCGATCGGCTGGGCCAGACCGATGCTGACGAAGAATGCGCAGCCCAGACCAAAGCCCAGCGTCAGCAGGATCGCAAAGCTCACGAGATTCGTCACCGACTGGGAGAAGCGGAAGAGGTCGTTCCTTCCCACCACGCCGATAAGCAGCCACCGTTCGCCCGAGAAGGGGGCGTTGCGGTTGTAGAGGCTGATCTGGCGGATGCTGACGACCTGATCGGCACCGCCGCTCGGATAATGCCAGTAGCCCTTGGCGCGGTGGAGGGTCAGCTCCCATCCTTCCTTCTGCAGCGCGGTCGTCTGCTCGCCGGTGTTGGCGGTGACATGGACCTGCAGCTCCTCGCCCCGCAGGTCGGAGGTCGTGGAGGCCAGCAGATAGCTTCCGTGGTGGTCGTTCTGCAATTCGTCCCACGGGAGCTTGGTGTCCATATAGCTTTCCAGCATCTCGATGCCCAGAACGCCGTACACCGTGCCGTCGTCCAAGATCAGGGGCTGCGCGTAGGCGATGGCCTCCCGGTCATCGCCCGGCAGCGTATAGGGCAGGGTCGTCCAGCGGCCATAATCCGTCGCTCGGGTCCGCTCCCCGCTCTCATAGGCAGCTTGGAAGGGCCGGACATAAAAGACATCCTCTTCCTCATCCAGATACTGCTGCGCAGGAGTCCACGCCTTGTCCGTGGTGATGCCGAAGGCCTGCACCAGCTCTGCCGGAGCGCGCTCGAACATCACGTCGGAGTTGTCCGCCGAGGGGGTGGCTTCCGGGTCGAGATCCCGCAGATAGACGCAGGGCAGCCGGTCGCCGGAGGTGCGGCCGGTAAAGTCGTGGGTGTTCAGGATGAGGAAGACGCCGCTGACCTGCTTGGCGCGGAGCGACTCGAGCAGCCTCGGAGCGGCCGCCTGCAGCAGGGGCAGGCTCTCGCCGCCGGTAGAATCCAGCGTATCGAGGGAGATCGTCCCCTCGTCCAGCATCTGCCGGGCCGTACCGTTGATAAAGCCTGAAAGCTCCATCAGGTCCTGTGCCTGCTGAAGCTGGAGCTCAATGTACCGGGCACGGTTCTCCACCTGCTTGTCGAGGATGTCCACCGCGTTCTCATCCAGCCGGAGGGTAACGCCGCTGGCCGCGATGGCCGAAGCCATCAGCATGACCATGATGACCAGCATGGCCATCAGCGCCGCAAAGATGGTGACAAAGATGGTGTGTTCTTTTCCTTTTGCTTCATCTCGCATCAGAAGCTCCATGGTCTCTCCCTTCTTCCGCTCGTCTTTGTGCCGTCTCAGCTCTCGTACTGGCTCAGGGCATCGCAGAGGCTCTGATACCATGCCTCGAAATACTCATCGGTCAAAAACTCCGCCTCGGCGTCGGCTGCGCTCTCGCCTGCGGCGATGCGCGCGACGACGGTGGCACGGTCGGCTTCCGCAAGGTCTCTCATACTGTAAGTCAGGGTGCTGCGGGCCTTGGTGCCGCCCTCAAAGGCGCGGGGCGTGTACATCTCGCAGCTGTTCACGGTATCGACGGCCTGCGTCAGGATGTTCTCCATGTTTCCGGTCAGGATGAGGCCGCTGCTGCGGATGGCGTCCATCTCATTGGCGGCGTGGGTCACGGGCAGATAGCCGGAGCCTACCGCAAAGGCAATATTATTCTCCGGCTGGGTCAGCCACTTGAGGAAGACCACGCTGGCTGCCTCCTCGGCGTCGGTGGTCTTTGCCACGGCCATACCGGCCCCCTGCTGGACAGCGAATTTCTCGCCGTCGGCAAAATGGGGCGCAGGCAGGACTTTCAGGGCGATGCTGTGGCTCTCGGTGTCGCTCTGCATCACCCGGGACGGGAAATAGGTGGCGCTGGAGCTGGAGCCGACGTAGGCCAGAATGTTGCCGATCTTAATATCGTCGCTGCGGAAGCGGCCGCTGGCGGAGAACCAGCCCTTGACGTAGGGCAGATAGTAGTTGTCCCACAGCCTGCGGGCGGTGGCCTCGGTCAGCTCCACGGTCATCTTTCCGCCCTTGACGTCGAAGAGGGTGTCTCCCAGCTCCTTTGCGCCGATGAGCATATAGTTTGCCATCGCGTCGCGGCCAAACAGGGCCTTGCCGTCGTCGGGCGTTTCGGTCTGGGCGTCCGTCCAGTTGTAATAGGCTTCGGCAGTCCTGACCAGACCCTCGATGGTCTCAAGGTCGGCGTACTCTGCACCGGTGGCATCGGCAAAGGCCTGCCAGTCGGTGTCGTTCAGGAACAGAAGCTCCACGGACTTTGCCACCGGGAATATTTTGATGCTGCCGTCGTCGTCGAAGTCGCCCTCGGTCAGGTAGCTCCCGATATAGGCCGCCCGCTCCTCGTCGGTGAAGTAGGGCGCAAGGTCGACCAGCTCGCCCATCTGGTCCATCGCATAGGCGGTGTCCGCATAGGCCATGAAGATGTTTGGCATCTCCTCTGCGCCCACCTTGCCCTGTGCTGCGGCCATCACCTGTGCCTCAAGGTCATTGACATCGCCCTGACTGCAGTTCTCCACGGTGATGTTCTGTTCCTTGCCGACGGTCGCATTGAAATCTTCAACCAGCTTGTTGAAGCTTTCCAGCTGGTCGCCGTTGTAGTACGTCCAGACGGTCAGCTGCACCGGCTCGGCGTCCACCGGTCCGGCGCTCTGCGAAGCCCTGCAGCCTGCGAGGCTGAGCACCAGCGCCGCAGCTGCCGCGAATGCTCCCAGTCGGCGTATCCTGTTCCATTTCACCATCTTCGTTCTCTCCATCATGCAGCTGTATTTCTTCCCAAAGATACCTTTATCATACCACCACCCGGCGGGGCCTGTAAACATTTTTCGATAAAATCAGCAATATCACGACATCCCTCCCCTCGCTTTTTTTCCATAAAAAAGCAGGGCAGGCCCGCGCCGCCTAAAGCTACCAGCTTCTGGCAAAAGCGCAGGCTTGCCCTGCATTTGGTTCTTCTCTTACAGCTTGCTCAGCTGGGGACCCTGAGCGGTATCCTTGACGGCCCAGCCCATCTCGGTCAGCTGGGCGCGGATGGCGTCGGCGGAGGCCCAGTCCTTCGCCTTCTTGGCGGCGGCACGCTTCTCCACCAGCTCCGTCACTTCGGCGGGCACCTCGTCCTTCTTGCGGTTGTACATCAGGCCCAGCACGCCGGTGA
>ERZ836358.1519-NODE-1519-length-22191-cov-4.930475_pt1 | contig 22191 bp, 20 predicted proteins | sample MGYA00519942_ERZ836358 | MGnify/ENA primary metagenome ERZ836358 (study PRJEB31850, sample SAMEA3708798) | human gut metagenome | biome: human gut; feature: human-associated habitat; material: faeces | place: China | collected 2014 ...
AACAATATCGAGCAGTTGCGGAATCGGAGGAATATAAGGCATCTCCCGCCTACCGGCTGCAAGAGTATCTAAAGCAATTCCAAAGGGAGAGCGGCTATAATGATGTATTCATCCCCGCAATGCAGAGGCTTAGCCCTGCTTACTGCGAGTATCACAAATCCCTGCAAGCAGCGAATGAAGTTTTCCTGCGACACTTTCTTTAATGTGTATCGCTTGCGCCAGCAGGAACACTGTAACGATTTTCTAAGATACGACAAATAACTAAGATGCCACCCTTTCGGATGGCATCTTTTTTATCACCTTTAATCAGCGCAAGCCGGTTTAGTTTTTTAGCTCAAACCCGAAAGAGAGCGCATCACCAAGTCGATGTCTTTGTTTTCAAGTTCCTGAATGATGTGCAGATAGGTTTTTTGCGTAGTGGTCATACTTGAATGTCCAAGACGGCGGGCAACGCTCGCAATGGAAACGCCCGTAAATAACAGCAAAGAGGCGTGTGTATGCCGTAATCCGTGGATAGAGATGACAGGGATGTTACAGGCTTTGCAATGCCTGCCGAGAATGTCGTTCACCGTCGAATTATAGACAGTGGAGTTGACAAAGATGGGCTTATCTTCGGGAAGGTGCTTTACCAATTCAGAAAATTGAATGACGGTTTGCCAGTCAATTTGAATTTTCCGCACAGACGACTTATTTTTCGTAGGCTGGAAGCCGCCCTTTCCCTTGTAGTCCCAAGTCTTGCTTATGGACAGTGTTTGATGGGCAAAGTCGAAGTCTTTCGGGGTAAGAGCCAGTGCTTCAGAAAAGCGCATCCCCGTCTTTGCTACCAACAGGATAAAGTAGTCCCAATTCACCTTATCCTTTAGGTCAAGCGAGATCAGCAGCGTGTGTAGCTCAAATTGATTGAGATACTTGATTTTCTTAGCAACCGGTGGCTTCCCCTTGATGATTGCCTTGCGAGTAGGATCTCTTTCAATCAAGCCCTCATCAACAGCATCAAGAATAGCTCCCTTGAGCTGGTGGTGAAAATCCATCGTGGTTTGGCGCTCGTGGAACTCAGCATAGTCGTTCAACAGCTGCTGATAAGCGATCCGGTTCATATCACATACTCTCAGGTTCGGGACGAGCTTAACGAGCCATTTCTGCGTCATTAGGTACTTATCCATCGTCACCTTTCTGATTGCGCCCTTCTTATACACCGTAATCCATTTTGCATAATATTCACAGAACAAGTCTGTTCGTTTGGTTTCTGTTAGCATCAGAAGTCCTCCATTTCATTAAAAATGGCTTACGCTGATGAAGGGTGATAAGGTTGTCGAGCTGACGAATAAACGCCCCGATTTGCTTTTGCTCTACAATATCTTTAGGTACAGAAAGGTCTATATCAAAGAAATCCTCGGCAGAAATATTGAGAAGCCCGTGATTCCTTGCACCCTCGGCAGCTCTCTCAGCAACACCTTTGTGCCACCTATCTGTATCGAAGAAAACGGTCAGATAATCCGAATCAATCTGCTGCTCTTTCTTGGGAGCAAAAACGATGTAAAGCGTTGATAGCACGCCTTTTTCGTACAGATCAAGTCTTTTGACCGCACCAAATGGATAGCCATCAGAGGTGCTTTTGTTGTAGGCAAATTCGCCGTTCAGCACTAAGTAATAGTTGCTCACATCTCGGCTTGCAACACGGTTATTAAAGTATGTGATTTGGTCAACCAAACCATATTGTGCTGAGATTGTTAATGGTAGCGTAGATTCGTTGTTTGTATTCTTGCGAACTACTCTATCAACGAGTTCACCCAACTTACGCTGTTCCCAAGAAGAAGTAGTTCGCTTTTTATTTGCGGTCAGGATAAGCCTGTCCGCCCTTCCGGTAAAGGAAATGCACTCACGCTGATGAAGGGTGATAAGGTGGTCGAGTTGGTCTAAATAAGTACCGATCTTCCGTTGTTCCTCGACTGACGGTACAGTTATTTCAATTTTCAGAAAATCGGACTCGTGTATTCTCCATTGTCCATAGATGACACCCTGACGCCATTTGACCATAGCATTTATAAAGTCCTTTCTGACCAATCTTCTTCCTAAAAAATCCGAGTCAGCTATGCCAGTAGGCTCAAAAATGCTATATACCGGTGAAATGCAGGCTTTTCCGTACTTATTCAGACCTATGGAGCCGGTTTCAAGGTTGTTGGAGCTATATATGAAATCGCCTTTCTCTGTTTTCTTATATAGCTTGTTTACCGTGTCCGTAACTAAGGCGCTTCGGTCATAACGCTCACCTTTAGGGGCAACACCTTCATTTGCTATGAATGCCATAAGGGGATATTCGTCGCTCATTGGTGCTTGTTGATTACGCTCTATGAGCAAATCCCCAACCTTACGCTGTTCCCAAGAAAAAGTTGAAGTCACAAATAACAGAGAGAAAACTACCTGAGAAGGGCTGCATAAATTTGCACATTTACGCTGATGAAGGGTGATAAGGTTGTCTATGCTACGAAATATTGTGCCAATCTTTTGTGCTTCGCTCTCATCCGATGGTGCAGCCACCTCAATCTCAGCCAAATCATTTGCATTTATTGCTGGATAACTTGTTCCTGTGCAGTTATCCAAAACAACCTTTACGAAGCGTTCGCTCTGAACAAGGCTGAGCAGAAAATACCCGTCAACATATGGACGCATTTGTGCGTATCCAGTCGAAAAAACATAGTTATTATCGGGCTTTTCAAAAAGATAATTGTTCTTTTGATATGGACGCACAGTCTGATAGAATAGATCCCCGGTGTGAGCAAGTCGCTGTGCTCTTGATGGAGCAGATGACTTTACCTCAGTCCTATGCGACAACATCTCTGTGCCAACAACAGACTCCAAATCGACATATTCAAATGTTTGAGGCAGCTCATCTTTAGGATTGAATAACGCAAGTTCTCCGAGCTTACGCTGTTCCCAAGAAAAATCAAAAGAGCCAAGGAAACACCTTGGCTCTCTTGTTAAGACCGCATATTTTTTCATTTTTCGGCTTGCTTTAGCGGTGATGGCACTCATTACGGCATATCAACCTCAAATCCACCGGTAAGAACGAACTGCCGCAAAAGCTGATCCGTTTTCATATTGACCTTGGGCGGAATCAACTTGGTTTGTTCATATGCTTCAAAGAACGCTTTTGCTTTGGTCTTATCGACGCTCTTTTTCAGCTCGTCAAACCTGCCAAACTCATTGATAGTCGCTTCATTCAGGTTAAGCCCCATCATATTCCTGAGTTTATCCTCATCAAGACCGAAGATGGTCGCAAAACGGTGAATTTGGTCATCTTTTGCTCTAAACTGATACTCCGTGATGTAGTCACGAAGCGTTTTTCCGTCCTCGGCAATGACATCGCCTCGCTCAATGTCGTGCAGAAAGATATTTGCGTATTTCTGCTCCTCTTGCGTTAGGGCAGCAAAAGTCTTGTGTAGTTCTGCCTTTGCTTGCTCAATAGATTCCTCGGAAGAACCTTCCTGTCGAATCAATTTGAGGTACTTATCGAAGCGACTGTTCATATAATCGGCATCGATAACCCCTGTGTCAATTTCAGTCAGGTATCCTACAAGATCGTATGGTATATCTATGTCTTGTGATCCGGGATCATCGGGAGAAGCAGCGGAAAGTTCTTTATAACGCTGTGCCAAAATCAAAAATGCGTTCTCATCGAACTCCATTGTAATTTCAATCGAATTACCGCTTTCCTCGTCCTTGAATGAGTAGGTGTGTTTGTCCCACCTAAATCCTTGGATTTTAGCAGCTTCAAGGTATCCGTTGAAATCTCTAAACAGCGAGGCGAACTTAGCTCTTACGGTTCCGTCCGCAGGCAGCTTTTCAAAGTCAGGGATACCGGCATTCTTGAACAAATAGGCAATATCATCAAACACAGCGTTGAGCTTTCCGAGGTTGTAAGAAAGTTTTTCAACGAACAGACCTATCGGTCTATCGCCGGAATAGAGCTTAACAGCTTTGCTCACATTCTGCTCCATCGTATGCGGCTTGCGATAATATCTGATAATGCCAAAAGGCTTATCGGGTCCGAAAAGTCTGTTGGTTCTGGAAAATGCCTGAATGATGTTCTCATACTCCAGTATCTTGTCCATATATAGCGTGTTGACCCACTTAGAGTCAAAGCCGGTAAGCATCTGATCCACTACAATCAGGAGGTCGAGCTGCTTCTCAGGCTCTCTTTCAACCCGCTTATACTGCTCTTTGTGGGCAAGGCGTAGGGAAAGGTCTTTTTTGAAGCGAGCGTGTGTAGCAATCGAAAAATCCTGACCAAACATCGTATTATAGTCAGTGAGGATTTCAATCAAACCTTGCTCTTTGTAGAAGGCAATCGGCTGCCCCCTGTATTCTTTGTAATCCCCATCTTCATTGCTGATATTGGGGTCAAAAAGGCAACTGATCCTTAGCTCCGGCATTGCAGCCTTCAACAGTCGATAGTAGTCTATTGCTTCGGGGATGCTGCTCGTTGCAAAGATTGCGTGGAATTTCCCGTTGTGACTCAAAGTAAGCCAGTTTTCTTGAATATCCTCAACAACCTTGCTTTGATGCTCCGAGGAAAGGTACTGAGTCTTTGGAAGATAATCTTCAATGCCCTTGACCCATTTACCGTCATCGCCTAAGAAACCAGCCATCTTGACGGTGGAGGAGTCCATATACTCATAGAATATTTTTGCCTTTTTCGGATCGCTGATTGCTTCTTCTTCGGTTGCCGCTTTTGCTTTTTCCAAAGCAACCACCTTGCGGACATCCTTGTCACGGAATGTCAGGACTTTATAAGGATCAAATCCAAGCACATTCTTATCCCTGATACCATCAGCAATGCTATATCTGTGGAGTTCATTGCCAAAAACATCTGTTTGGGCATTGTTTTTCTTTGCATTCTCCTCAAACACCGGTGTGCCGGTAAAGCCAAAGAAGATGGCATTGGGGAATGTTTCCTTGATGATGGATAGCATATCTCCAAAAGTTGAACGATGAGCTTCGTCAACAATAAAAACAAGCCGTTTACCGTTGATTATTTCAATGTCGCTTGCATTAAGTCCTCCGTCCTCATCTCGGATATTGCTCATCTTCTGAATAGAGGTAACAATTAGGGTATCTGCCGTTGCGTTGCTTTTCAGCTTAGTCAAAAGGACATATGTGTTCTCTGTTGCCTGCACGGTTTCGTTCTCGTCCGCAAATGCCCGATATTCCTTGAGCGACTGCGTTCCTAACTCAATACGGTCGGTAAGGAAAATAACCTTATCTGCATCATTGGAGTTTGCAATCAACTGAGCCGACTTAAAGCTCGTCATCGTCTTGCCTGAGCCGGTGGTATGCCAAATGTAGCCACCACGCTGCTTACCGCTGTCCCACTTCGTTTTAGACACAACATCGGAAATTGCGCTGGCTGCGTAATACTGGTAGCTTCGCATTACCTTCAGAACACCGTCAGCATTGTCGGCAACAGTATAAAACCCAATGAGCTGGTGCGCCATAGGGATGGACAGCAGCGAGGAGGCGATAGCTTTCCAATCGTTGATAGGTTCGTTATTGAAGTCAGCCCAATGGAAATAGTAATCCGTATTGAACTTTCCGTCAGGTCCGGGATTCGCAAAATAACGAGTTTCTTCAGGGTTCATTGCAACAAACACCTGAACGAGCGAGAACAGCCCGGTAAAAACGCCCTCATATGAGTATTTCTCAATCTGATTATATGCTTGACTGACGGGGACACCGCTGCGCTTCAGCTCGATATGTATGACAGGCATACCATTGATGAGCAGCATCAAATCGCCACGACGGTCATTTAGCATTTTTGACTTGCTCGGAAAAACTGGTTGCTGTACGATCTGATACCGGCTCTGTCCAGCGGCGATTTCTCTGCGATCATATATTTTCAAGCTGATTTCAGTGCCAAAATGGAGCTTGTCGTCAGGGTTATCACGCTTGATGGACACAGTTTTTCCGTTGATAAAGCCATTGAGTTTTAACGGGGTTCTTAGTTCCGTGATCTGCTCAATAATCTGCTGCATTTCGCCATCCGTAAGAGGATAGTTATTCAAGCGGTCAATTCCACGATTGTTATCATACAGGATCTTTGCCCAATTTCGGATGAGGTCTTGCTCGGTCGGGTTCTTGATAACTTCCTTTTCCCAACCTTTATCCGCCAAGACTTTAATCAGGGCTTCCTCAAAGTCCGCTTCTTTTTGGAATGTCATTCGATTTCCTCCTTCCTGCGATATTGATGTCACACGAACATCTTTTCAAGCATAGATTTCTTGATATTTTGGAGCTTTTCCAACTCACGCTGATGAAGGGTGATAAGGTTGTCAAGGGTATCAAACAGCTTTCCGATTTTGCGCTGTTCCTCAAGCGAAGGAAGAGATACTTCTCCCATACAGAGCTTGTCGTAATAGAAGTACAGACGAACGCCACCCTCTTGCAACTGCATAATCAACTTTTGAAAATCAGGTGATTTGAACCAGTGCCATAAGAGCCTATCGTCAACATCTTCGGAGGTCTTGAAAACCTCGTATAGAGAGCTAACTATCACATTTTTCCCGATATTTTGGTATCCGATTGAACCAACATTTATTCTTGCCGGGTTATAAGCAAATGAGTTCGGAGAAACGATATAATACATTCTTTTATCTGCTTCTCTCATCGTCCCTCCATTCTCGAACTTCTCATCTTGTGGTACAAATCCGTGTTCGTTGGTAATTGAATAGCTCTCTAATGGAAGGTTGTCCTTATTCTTTTCGCCAGCGGGAAAAGTAATATCTGAGAACTTACGCTGTTCCCAAGGGTCAGTAAATCCCTTAAAGCGAATTTCGGGGTAACTGCTGCCATTTTGAGGGAACATCTTTTCGAGCATCGACTTTTTCACATTCGTCAACTTTTCAAACTTACGCTGATGAAGGGTGATAAGGTTGTCGAGCTGGCGAAAAACGCTGACAATTCGGTCTTGCTCTGTTCTTGAAGGATAAGCTATCGTCACCTCTTGAATATCAGTGTTATGGATATGAACGACAGACTTTCCTTGTGCCTTTTTAGCAAGTTCCTTTTGCGGTTCTCCATTGGAGATAGCAAGAGCTAAAAACAATGGGTTTATAAAATCAAATGGTCTGAGGATATTAAGGTCGCCACCCAGCAAAACCCCTGATTTTTCAACGGCTGACGCTCGTGCAATATCCTCTGCGGTTTCCCCTGATGCCGGGACTATGACTTCGTTTCCTTGACTGTAAACCGCACCATTTCGGGGAAATGCAAAAGTGTCCACTTCACTGATTGCAAACTGGTACTTGGTGTAAAGTCTGCCATACAGAATAATTGGGGTTCCGGCATCAGTCAAATCGCCTTTTGAGTAGCCATTTCCCTTCGAGTAGTCAGCTATATCAATAGCCTTACGCTGTTCCCAAGCGTCTGAGAATCCTTTGAAGCGAATTGCGGGAGCATCTGATTTTTTCGTCATTCTGCACTACCTCCCAGCAATTTCTTCAACTCATTAAGTCCCAGCATATCGTACTCATTACCCTCAAGGTCATCGATCATTCCCGAAAGCGTTGCTTCGGTTTCGCTGATCTGCTGTTCGACCTCGAAGAAAGTTGTAGCATACTTGTTTTGAAGGACTTGAATTTTGCTTACCAAGCTGTCGATTACGGTATCAGGTAGTTTGTGAATGCTCTCAATGAGAGGAGCAATCCACTTCTTTTCGAGCAAATCCAAAGCCTGTTCATCGCTCAGACTTTCAATCGTATCCTTTGTTTTTGCCTGCAACGCAGCACTCTTTGCCTTGATCTCCGCCTTTATTTCTTTCTCGCTCTTGACCAAAGACTCTACCTTTTCTAAGAGTGTACGAAGCGCAACGCTTTCAGGAGAACGGTCTTTCTTCAGTTCCTTAATCTTTTTGGATACTTCTTTCGGAACGAAAGCATCGCCTTCCTCGGTGAGAACATCGTTGCAGCTCTCTTTATCCTCCTCTGTCATTTCATCAAGGATAGACTCATACTCAGAAGGGATTTCCGCCAAACGGCTTTCCAAACCGTGAAGCTCGTCCGTTTCTGTGGAGAGCAAAGTCGCCTGTACCAAGTCGAACGGGATAATATGACCTATCCAGCCCTCTTGAACTTCCTGATCTTTACCGTCCTTTTTCTTGATGACAAGGTTCGGATCGACCTTCTTTGTTGCAGCAAAGCCTTCGGTTTGCAACATTTCGAGGTCGATGGAAATACCTGTCCAATCGTCGTCAAGAAGCTGGAACGCCGCATATTTGTCGATAAGTGGAATTTCCTTCAATCGCTCGAAAATATCAGCACTCAGAACGGTTTCAGCCTTAGAGATTTCGATGCTTCCCATCCGGTCGATAAGTTCTTCTTTCAGGAATGCCGGGAAAGTGGAAAAGGCAGCGTTAAAAGCATTCTCAAACCCGACCACATCAGGGTGGCTCTTGATGGCACTCTTAATATCAGGGGTAGACACATTCACATAAGGAATGCCACTCTCGGTAAACAACGCCTTTTTCAGCGCAGGGAACGCCGTCCAGAATTCGCTCATCTCGTCAATTTCTGCTGTCGGGATACCGCCAAACATAGACGCATAGACATCCCAATGCTCGGCAGCTTCGGAGGAATCAACATAGCGAGGAATGTTCAAGTTATAATCATTGCTGCGGATTTCTTCACGACTGACGACTCGTGAAAACTTCGTAACGCTTTCACGCTTGATAAAGGTATCTGCTATGCGTTTAATGTCAGACGCACGGAGCTTGTTATTTTTACCCTCTTTGATAAAGCCCTTGGATGCATCGATGATAAGAACATCGGTGTTCTCACGCTTTTGGCGCAGCACCATAATGATGGTGGGAATTCCTGTCCCAAAGAAGATATTTGCAGGCAGCCCGATAATGGCGTCGATATGGTTATTCTCAATCAGGTTCTTTCTGATTTCACCTTCCTCACCGCCACGGAACAGTACGCCGTGGGGAAGAACGATTGTCATAATGCCGTCCGGCTTGATATGGAACAGATCGTGCAAGAGGAAAGCATAGTCGGCTTTCCCTTTGGGAGCAAGTCCAAAACGAGCATAACGAGGATCACCCTCTTTGTTGGACGGGTCCCAAGCCTGCGAATACGGCGGATTGGACACGACCGCATCCACATAGAGAGGATTATAGGTATTTACCGGATCATTTTCGTCAAAGTACGGCCAATCCTCCTCAAGAGTATCGCCGTTACGAGTGACGATATTATCCGGTTTGATGCCACGCATAACCAAATTCATCCGGGTCAGGTTGTAGGTGTTCTCCTTCAACTCCTGAGCGAAGTATTTGATGTTGTTGTCATCGGTCATATACTTGGCAACGCTCTGACCGATATTGATAAGCAACGATCCCGAACCGCTTGTCGGGTCGTAAATCTTGATTTCGCTTTTACCCTTCAAGTGGCTTGCAACGATTTCAGACATCAGCAGAGATACCTCGTGCGGGGTGTAGAACTCGCCTGCTTTCTTTCCAGCATTAGCCGCAAAGTTACTGATAAGGTATTCGTAGATAAAGCCGAGAACATCGTAGTCCTGCTTGCCGTCCATAGGAATATCCTTTATCAGCGTCAGAAGTCCGCTGATTGCTTTTGTTTGTGAACCGGAGCTATCGCCAAGTTTGGAAAGACCCGTTTGCAAAGTATCGAATACCTTATCAAACACCTTTTTGTGCGTGTTGGAAATCAACCGGCTGAACGCAGAGAGCGCATCACGGACATTTGAAACATCAAAGTCCTTACCCATCGAGAGCCAAGTAGAAAAGAGGTCTTTATAGGCAATAAAGTAGCCGATATTCTCTTGAACCCACTTAACCGTTTCGTCATCTTCTTCTGATACGGTTTTCAGAAGTTCGTCGTCATAGTCATTTTCCTTCAAGAATTTGATTTCTTTATCAGATAGATACTTGTAAAAGATAAAGCCAAGTATGTAATCCTTATATTCATTCGCTTCGATTTTGGAACGCATTTGGTTTGCGGAAGCCCATATTTTCTGAGCAAGCTGTTGCTTATTCATCCTGTGAACCCATCCTTTTTCTTTTTTAAGGGCAATATACTACCCCACTGTTATGATACAACAATTAGTGTCCCTTAAAACGGACTCACTTCTCGTCGGGAACAAACTCCATAATGTCGTCAGTCGTGCAATTCAAAGCTGAGCAGATTTTTCCCAACACTTCAGTGCTTACATTTTCATCACGACTGAGCTTATTGATTGCGTATTTAGTGAGTCCAGCAGCTTCCTGCAAATCTCTTTTCTTCATATCTCGATCAAGCAGAATGTGCCAAAGTTTTTTATAGCTTACAGCCATCGTATCATTCCTTTCTCTCAACCTGCGAGTAAGTGCTAAAACACATCTTATATTATAGCATATAATCCCGAATTAGCAACAATAAATCCCGAAATTTCAAACTTACTTCCCATATTTCACACCTGAATAAGCTCGACTGCGACCGGATAGCTTGGGAACAGCGTAAGCTCGGTGATATTGGTAAAGCTCGCTCTGGAGTAGGCTTTCCCGATGCCGACCAAGGCGGGGTAACCGGTGTACCGTTCTTCAAAGTATCCGATATGAACTTAGACGGCAATGAGAATGAAATGATTGTTGCTAATAACTATGTTACAGCAGAACAGATTGCTGATCATAGGTGGTCGCCCATTACGGAATTGCCAGCAATTTTCTTTGCAAAGGTTGGAGCTGCTGTGATGCTAAATCGCAAGCGTTTATGCCGTTTTCCGTTCCTTTTGGACAACAACACAATGGCATATTCTCTCAGTCCAACGAAGTGGGACGCAGACTTTGCAAAGGCTCTGTTTGGAACGGTTGATTTGACTTCCTTGGTTCAAGTCGGAGCGTTACCGTCTTACAATGCCGGAGATGTTGAATCAATGGGAATATATCTGCCGAGCCTTTTTGAGCAAGAGCAGATTGGAGCTTTCTTCAAGCTCCTCGACAACCTTATCACCCTTCATCAACGACAGCCTTTTTTCATTCAACCCCGAATATTTCTCTGACTGTCCAACTGATCCATCCTTTTTATACATCCTCTTGGGAACAGCGTAAGGTGTCGGACTTGGCTGAAAAGACCTATGGAGGAGGTACTCCTACAACATCAAATGAGGCATATTGGAACGGAGATATTCCCTGGATACAGTCCTCTGATGTAGTGGATGGTAAGCTGCTTGGCGTAGAACCAAGAAAGTGGATAACTCAGGATGGATTAAACAATTCCGCTGCTCAACTCATACCGGGAAACTCAATAGCAATTATTACCCGTGTAGGTGTTGGAAAGCTCGCATTTATGCCGTATTCCTATGCTACAAGCCAAGATTTCCTATCATTGAGCAAGCTCAATGCAGAACCTCTTTTCACGGTTTATGCCTGCTATAAAAAGTTGCAATCAGAGCTGAATGCAGTACAAGGAACATCGATTAAAGGCATAACTAAAGATGAACTGTTAGCAAAGAACATTATGGTTCCCCGATACGCTGAGCAGCAGCAAATTGGTGCATTTTTCAAGCAGCTTGACAACCTTATCACCCTTCATCAGCGTAAAGGAAAAGCAGCCGTTTCCGGCTGCTTTCTTAATTGTTCCAGTTTAGAAAAAAGTTCGGCGCAAAGCCGAACTTTGGAGTTATTTGGACAAACCTCTAACCAAGAGATCAAGTACATCATAGACGGTCTTTCTATCCTTGGTGGAAAGTTGAGAAACTTTTGCGTCAAGCTGATTATTCTTCTCAGTTACACCCGCATCAATGACATCGCAAAATATCATATCAGCAGAAACACCGAGTGCGTTCATAATATCAATTAGCGTTTCGACTGACGGTATCTTTACGCCTCTCTCGACAGCACTGATATAATTTGAACTCACATTCGCTTTCTGTGCCAAATCTTCCTGACGCATCTTTTTTGCGTTTCTGCATTTTCTGATATTCAGACCAATCGTTTCGATGTCCACGGGAACCACCCCCTTCAGCGTTACTATCGCACTATTAGTATTATAATCGACAACACGCACGCTATACACGGTCGTATAGGCATAATCTAACTCTACTGGTTGTAGTTTTCTTGATTATCTGCTATAATAATTACACCAATAGCGTTATTTTAGGTCTGTTAGCGTTTGTGCGATGAAGATGGAGGGGTGGCTATGACTGTTATTGTTTGCTTAGATAATGCGAATGGGATGATGTTTAACCATCGTCGGCAAAGTCGAGATGCTAATGTTGTCAAGGATATTTTGAAAACTATCAATGGGGCTTCTTTATTGATTGCACCTTACTCTGAGTCATTATTTTCTCAAGCAGAATGTAGCGTTTCCATCAGCGAAAGCTTTTTAGCTGACGCCGATGCCAAAGACTATTGTTTTGTTGAAAACACATCGGTTGCTGAGTTCAAAGAAAAGATTTCAAGGTTGGTCATTTATAAATGGAACCGAGATTACCCGGCAGATTTCTATTTTGACATTGACTACGCAAGCGATTACAAGCTCGAAACTACGCTTGACTTTGGTGGCACCTCTCACGAAAAGATCACGAAAGAGGTGTATGTCAGATGAGCCTCTTTTCTAAAAAGCCGAAAAGCATAGCGGACTTTGAGAAAGAGATTGAGAAGCTCCGCCAAAAGAAGAAACTCTCTGCCCGCAATTCCGAGCGTTTAGAAGAATACGAAAAGCAATTATCTACTCTAAAAACTGCGGAAGAAGCAGCGCAGAAAAAGAAAGCACGGCAAAAGAAAATTGCCATTGGCTCTATCGCAGCTTCGTTAGCCCTCGTCACTTGTATTATCATAGCCGGATGTATCTCCGAAGGCGGAACAGTTGAGTCGCCAGCGGTATCGCCGGGATATACCATTTCGGATTCCGCTAACGGAACGACAACACCATCCGACACAGGCTCAGACAACTCATCCTCCTCAGAAGCATCTGCATCGCCGACAACAAGCAATGCAACCACTCCCGCTAAAGAAAGCAATTCTTCTTTTTCCATTAGCGATGTACCTGCTTATTCCGGTTCGCCATATGCTGTAATCAATAACAACATTCCGTATTTTACCGAGAGCGACTATACAATCAGCTCATATGAGTATTACAGTGATCTTGACTCGTTGGGGAGATGCGGCGTTTGTGTTGCTTCCATCGGAAAAGATTTAATGCCGACCGAAGAGCGAGGCTCTATCGGAAGTGTTAAACCAACAGGTTGGCATACTGTAAAATACGATAATGTGGATGGGAAGTATCTGTATAATCGTTGTCACTTGATCGGCTATCAGCTCTCTGGCGAAAATGCCAACACAAAAAATCTTATAACAGGTACTCGCTATCTGAACATTCAGGGGATGCTGCCATTCGAGAATATGGTTGCAGACTATGTTAAAGAAACCGGAAATCACATTCTATATCGCTCCACGCCAATTTTTGAGGGCAACAATCTCCTTGCAAGCGGTGTTTTACTGGAAGCATACTCTGTTGAGGACAATGGAGATGGCATTTGCTTTAATGTATATTGCTACAATGTCCAGCCAGACATTTCGATAAACTATGCAACTGGGGATAGTTCATTCGCTGGTGCTCAACAAACAGAACCGCCGAAGCAAACCGAACAATCTAATCCTCCAGCCCAAAATGTTGAAAGTACCTACATTCTGAATGTCAATACGAAAAAGTTCCACTATCCTTCTTGCTCGTCTGTCAAACAAATGAGTGACAAGAATAAGCAGACTTATACCGGAAGCAGAGATGATCTGATTTCACAAGGTTATGACCCCTGCAAGAAATGCAACCCGTAAACAAAAAAAGTGCCACCGACCCACATCAAAAGTGAGTCGGTGGCTTTTTTGTTAGTAGTTCGGAACTCCGTATCCGAGGATTTCGTAGTGACCTACGCTGTACTGGTTTACCCGACAGCTATCACCGGAGTTTCCCTCAACGGTATAAACAATACCGTTTTCGACTTTTTGGACAATACCGGTGTGGTCGGATTGTCCGTCCTTCGGACCCGACGAACCCTTGTTATCCCAATCAAAGAAAATAATCATTCCGGGAACAGGCTCGGCAGAGCCGTCGATCCACTGTCCACGATCTTTGAACCACTGGACGCCGTTCACGCAGCCTGCATATTTGGGTACAACACCGGTGTCAATATAGCCGCACTGATCGGCGCACCAGCTTACAAAACAAGCACACCATTCCACACGGCTTCCGAAGCCATACCAAGACCAGTACGGTTCGCCGCCTACATTGCCGACCTGTGAAAGCGCCACGGTGACGATCTGATCGTCACTGTATCGGATACCGTAAAGTACCGCCGCCCAAAGGGAATTGTTTTTGTCCTTGAGAAGCTCGGCAAGGTATTCCCGCTGTTCTGCGTCAAAGCCATATAGGTCAGCCATTTCATCCACTGTCAAATGAGAAACGGTAATATAAAGCGTTGTTTTTGTGACTGTCGTTTCCGTCTGAACGATGTTGCCGTTTCCGTCGTCCGTTTCGGTAATTTCCGTTTCCGAGTGGCTTTCACTGCGGGAGGATACGGAGTTCATCTCCCAAAAGATGTCCGAGAGGATCTGCTTCTTACTCTCGTCCATCGTGGCAACCTCCTGCGGGTTGTCCTTGTCTGTATTGGTCTTTACTGCGTAGACCGCAAGCACATCCTTCCAAACGGCTCGACCGCCGCTGATCTCCATATTATCATAAGCTACCGAGTTTTTCTCCGCTTCCATCTTGGCGTCGTAATCAGCGTTGATTTCCTGCACGGCAGTCTGCATCGACATTCCCGTTCCGGAGTCCTCGCCGGAGAAGAACACCCCGAAAACAGAGCCGCAGATCAGAGCAATCAGGCAAATTACGACAATGACAGCAACAGCGACCCAGCCGCCTGCGGCGATAGCAGCGACCAGTGCTTTGGTCGCCGCTATAATTGCTTTGACTGCCGCAATCGTTGCTTTCACGGCAGCTTTTACACCGGCAACTGTTGCCTTGGCTGCTGCTTTGGCGGCTTGTGCAGCTTTTTGCGATGCTTTCACCGTAGCCTGTGCGGTTTTCTGCGCCGTCTTTGCCGCCTGCTGTGTGGTCTTGATTGCCGTTTTCGTGGTCTTGACCGACCTCTGTGCGGCTTTGGCTGTACCTTTCCCGGCAGTCTTGATGGTTTTCTTACCGGCAGAACTGGCAGACTGTTTGATCGTCTTTTCCGTTTGCTCGACCGCCTTGATGGTCTTATTCCCAGAGGTGCGGACAGTCTGCCTTTTTATCGACTCAGCCGCCCGCTTTTCCCGGAACCTTTGAATACCATCCTTTGCTTTGGACACATTCCGTTTCGTTTCTTCCAGCCCCTTGCGCCCCTGCTTATCAAACTGGTGCGCCGCTTCGTGCGTGATACGGTCAACGCCGCCTTCCACTCGGTCGGAGGCGTACTCCTCGGCATTATGCTCATCGGGGTGTGTCGTGTGTTCTGCCTTTTCTTTTGTCTGCACATAGGCGGAGCGCATACGATCTGCGGCGATTGCCGCTTTGTCGATCTTCTTGATCGTACCTTTTACGACATCTCTTGTTTTTATATCAGCCATTGAACCCTCCTTTCCGGGGCGTACCAAAACGCCCCTAAATTAAAATTGAGGGGTAAAGGTATAAACACCTTACCCCTCAAAGTGCGGGAGCTGAAAAGCCTTGATATTGCTGGCTTTTTCAGCGCCTATTTTTCGACTCTGCCCGCTTTCTTCTTGCGTACTCTGCCTGCTGCGCTTTGTAAGCTCTTTGAGCGCACTTCTCGCAATATTTCTTTCGGTTGCCCTTCTTGATGATCGGTGCACCGCAGGACACGCACTTTTCAAAGCGTGCGCCAAGAATATCCGCTTCCAGCAAAGGCTCTGCCGGCAAAACAGCTTTGCGGAAATACTTGCAGAGAAGTGAGTATGAGATGCTCTGCACACAGGCGCAGGGTTCTCCGTCATCCAGCGCAAGGCAGTTGCCGTTGTCATAATTGGCACAAAGGCGCTTAATTAGGGCGTTCGCCCTCTGCCGTTGCTTCGGCGTGAGTCTTGGCAGCATCTGCACCACCGTCCTCCGTTATGTGCTTCGCCACGACCACAAGACGGCTGTTGTTGCGGCTGTACTCACAGGTAGACAGCGTAATGAGCTTATCGCCGTATTCGGCGGTCACGCCGGTATCATAGAAAGACAGTTCCTTGCTCTTGGCAATAAAGTCGTCAAACTCATTGGCGCTCTCTGCGTCTATAAAGCGATAAAACTTGAATGCTTCGGGACTGTCGGTGTAGACCACCGTGCGGAATACGGCAACGATCTCATACTCCTGCCTATCCGTCAGTGTGTTGAAGGTGATCATCCGATGCTCGCTCCAAAAGTCTTTGCTCTTGAACTTTTCAAGGTGGGCAAACATCGAACCGTTGGACATATGGTGTCCATAGATGACAAGATTGTCGGACGGCTCCTGCACATCGCAATCCTCCTGCACATAGGGACAGCCATAGTCGGAGTATTCCTTATCAAAGCCGTGCTTTAGATAGAAATTCGGCTCATTCACCGACTGCATTACGGGATAATTGATGTTGGTATCTGCAATGCTGATCCAGCCCACCAAATCGCCGTTCTGCTGATAAAGCTCTGCAAGCTCCGGCAGAAGCATCTTTTCCTCGGAGTATGGAATCTGCTCCGTCGGTTCCGTTGCACTATCCGTCTGCACCGCAGCTTCCACAAGGTCAGCCAGCTCATCATAAAGCTCAGCTTGCTTATTTGCTTCCTTGTAGTGCTCGATAATAAAATAGGTGCTTGCGCCGAGGACGGCTACAAGCACCGCAATAAGAATTGTACAGATTTTCTTTTTCATTGCGTTTCCTTTCATAAAGCGAGTAGGCACCCGCTGAAGTCAGCGAGTGCCTATAAGGTTTGTCTTGTTTATTTGCAGTAGATAGAGATTGCACGCTCGACAAATTTTGCAGTTCCTTCCCCACCTGCTTTATCAATATTCTCGGTAAATTCACCTCCAGCTCCATACATTGCACCAAGAGTTTGCAGTATTTCAGGGGTGCATTGATAATAATTCTCTGAGATATATGCCTGTAAGCGCTTCACCAAGGCTTGCGCTTCCGGCAATGCAGGATCGCCATCCTTGCATTTGCCAAAATCAGAGAAGATCAGCATCAGTCCTCTTGCAAGCGCTTCTTCTGCATCCTTCGAGCGCCCCTTGTTCTTTTGCGTATATTCCTGATAGGCATTGGTGTGTTGCCACTTTTCTTTTGCTTTCGTAGCGTATTCATCCATCTTTGCCATATCAAATGCAGAAAAGTCCATATTCATTCCTCCAACCTGTTTTAGTCCACGAGCGAAGGTGATAAGGTTTTCGATATGCTCTTTTTTCAATGTGAGCAAGCATATTTGCTGATCTAATGCCCGATCCCTATCAAAGTCCGGACTTTGAAGAATGGACTGAATCTCTTTGAGAGAGAATTCAAGCTCACGGAACAGCAATATTTGCTGCAAGCGCTCCAGAGTTGTATTGTCATACAGCCGATAGCCCGCTTCGGTATATTCCGCCGGATGCAGTAAACCGATTTTGTCATAGTACTGCAAGGCACGAATGCTAACCCCCGTGAGCTTGCTCACCTCATTGACGGTCATCATTGGTATCATCCTCCTTCGTGGTAATTATAGCATAAACCATTACGCAGCGTCAGAGTCAATACCTATTTTGAAGAATTTAAGCACCCTCGCCCGGTTTGGTGGTCATCAGCTTATAGAGCTTCGTGTTCTTGGGGAATTTATTGGCAAACGGTACAAGGCTGGAGCCGACTTTGATCAGTCCGTGACCGGCATCCACATTGGTGATATAGGAAAGCTGGGTGTCCGAGATGTTCAGCAGCTTCGCAAGTTCCAATCTGTCTGTGGATGCCTGATTGAGCATCACGATAAACTCGGAGTTTGCCAGCATCGTTCTTGCCGTGTGGGACTGGAGCAGATCGTCCACATTCTGCGTGATGCCGGTCGCATAAGCACCGTACTTTCGCACTCGCTTCCAAAGGGTGAACAGGAAGTTTGCACTGTACTCGTGCTGGAACAGAAGGTAGATCTCGTCAATGAAGATAAAGGTGTTCTTACCCTTTGCTCGGTTCTGCGTAATGCGGTTGAGGATGGAGTCGAGGACGACCAGCATACCGATGGGCATAAGCTGCTTGCCGAGGTCAAGGATGTCATAGCAAATCAGGCGGTTGTCCGTGTCCACATTGGTTTTCTTTGCGAAGGTGTTCAGAGAACCGTTGGTAAACAGCTCGATGGCAAGAGCAATCTCCTGCGCTTCAGGTTCGGACTGCTTCAAAAGCTCTGCTCTGAAGTCCTGCAAGGTCGGCACTTCGCCGGTATAGTTGTTCTGCTGATAGGTGCGGTAGACGCTTGCCGTACAGCGGTCAATGATGGACTTCTGCACTGCGCCGAGGTTGTTGCCGCCGATAAGCTGTTCGCACAAGGACATAATGAACTCGGATTTCAGGATAACGGGATTTGCGCCGTCACCGTATTCCCGGTTCATATCCATCGCATTGATATGGGTGGGAGAAGTGGCAGAGATGTTGATGATCTCGCCACCAAGTGCTCGAACAAGGGGCGAATATTCTCGCTCCGGGTCAATGATAATGATGTCTGCGTTGCCGGCAAGCACCTGATTGATGACCTCGCCTTTTGCGGTAAAGGACTTACCACCGCCCGAAACACCGAGAATAAACTCGTTGCCGTTGAGGAGCTGTCTGCGGTCTGCGATGATCATATTCTTGGAAATGACATTCTGACCGTAATAAACGCCATTGGTATGGCAAATGTCCTGCACACGGAACGGGATAAAGACCGCAAGGCTCTCTGTGGTCAGAGTACGGAACGACTCAATCTTGCGGACACCGAAGGGCATCGCCGTATTCAGTCCATCAAGCTGCTGGAACTTGAGAATACCGAACTGGCAAAGGTGCTTTCTCGCTGTGGTAAGCAGAGCTTCTGTGTCATTGTCAAGCTGCTCCTTGGTGTCCGCCGTGTGAACCATCGTCAGAACAGCAAACATCATTCGCTGGTCACGGGTCGTCAGGTCGTCAAGGAACTCTTTCATTTCCTTGCGCTGTTGTTCAATGTCGTAGGGAAGCTGGGCAGAAAAGTTGTTGTTGGCATTCTGCCTACGCTGCCAGTTGGTCGCATTGGTTTCAACTCCGAGCAGACGGCTTTCGGCTTCTCGCACGGCTTCATCCGTGGGTACGGGGATAACATCAATGGACATCATCAGATTGCGGTTGAGGTCGGTCATTTCGGCAACCATACTGTCCTTGATATAAGAAGCGTACTCCCGCAGGAACAGCACTCTGCCGTAACGCTCTCCGATCTTGAAATAGTCGCCCGTGAACTCCATCGAATCAGGGCAGATGAAATCCTTGAAGTCGTGACCCTTTCTGCGGGTTTCCTTGATGTCGAAGCGGAACTCCGTTTCTTCACCGGCACGGTAAAAATCGTGGAAAATTCGGAGCCGTTCATCCGGCTCCAGCTCCACGCACTTACTGCCGAGCCGCCCAAAGTGGGCGATCAGGTCAGCACCCACACGGGCAAAGTAGTTTCTCGCTTCCTCCACATTCTTCTTGCAGACCGAAATGGTGATGTACTTCTCCTGAATGATAGCGTTTGCACCGGTTGCTTTATCAAGGAGCATCCGATTGTACTCCTCACGGTACTCGTCAAGAGCATCGCCCTTCAGGGGGAGAAGAATGGTTTTCTCAAAGTTTGCACGGTTCAAACGGCGGTTGTTAATGGTGATCTTGGTGGTTGCACCGCTGTCAAGGCTGTTGAGTAGCTCCGAATACTCAAGGAACATAGCTTCCTTATCCTCACGACTGGCGACAGCATAGTTGATGTCGCTGAACTTATAGGTCTTGGAGAACTTATCTCTACCCACCTGAAAAATACCGTCATCGTAAATCGCCTTGATGGGGATCACATCCTGGACGCCCCTCGGCACAACAAATCGTTCTTTATCCTGTTTGAGCAGGTTGCGAAGCGTTTTAATCATTGGCTTTCAATACCTCCTTTTGCTTGTGTTCCATTTCAGGCTTCATCATTTCGTAGTAGGTGTTGGTGGAACGGAAGATCAGTTTCTTTGGCATCAGAAACTCGGATTTGAACCAAGCCCATACGAACTTTTCCGCCGTCATTCCGTTGTATTTGATAAAGCCGAGAGCCGCAAAGGGTGCGGCTCCCAAAATGCACATCCACGATACGGTTTCCGTGCCGACATATGGCTTGAGCAGGAAATAGAGTCCCACTGCCACCACGCAGGCGCAGGCAGAAAAAATGAACTGTCGCATAGACAGTCCAAAGAACATTGCCTCCGTATAGTTGCGGATTTCTCGGTTGATCTTAACTTCCATTGAAGCTCCTTTCTCTGCGATAGCTTTCCTTTGCCTGACGGATTTCCTCGGCACAGACGCATTCATCCGCAAGGCAGTTCACCTTGCCTTTGCGTCTGCCACCATAGTACAGACAATATCGACAATCGCAGTCCTCAAGGGTAAACCCCTTGAAGCGGTTATAGATTTTGGTGTTGTTTTTCATAGTGCGCTCCTTACAGTCCCATCATCTCTCGGATAATGCGGTCGCTCATCTTGACCGAGCCAACGAGAACGAGCATATTAAAGAGCAGTTCGCCTATATAACTCCACACCTGCGTGACCGCCGCCGCATCGGGATTGACCACGGGTGGTGAGGACGCAAAAAGCGAGAAGATAATGCAGGACAGCACGATTACTGCCCCCTCCAAGCAAACGGCGCAGTAGCTTTTGATGAAGGACTTGCCCACATTCTGACTCGGTTCACCAGCGAAGGTGGAAAGCGGAATGGGCGCAAGTGCCGTATACATATAGAGCTTAAAAAATCTCCCGTACACGGTCATTATCAGGATGAAAGACATTACTGTGATGAACAGCCCTCCGATGAGCGTGACAGCCCATAGCGGTATGCTTTCAAAGAATCCGCATTCCTCAACGCTGGTAATCAATTCAGGCGGCAAGACTGTTTGCTGTGGTGTTGAGAAACCCGCCGAACCCATTATCGTCGAGATCGTGCCTTGGACGATATTAAACAGGGCAAGCATAAGCTCCATACCGTAGGTGATGGCACCCTTGGCGATGGCAAAGCGAACGAACAGCTTCAGAGCGTGTTCCGGTTTCTTGACTTCTGTGAACGAGCCGCAGGTTTTGACCATACCGGCGACGAAGAACAGCACAAGGAGTGCAAGTCCGATAGACTGCACTGCGCCGTTGATGTTGACGATCACGCCCCATATCCCACCGCCTTTGAAGTCCTGCGGCGTTGTCGTGATAAGCTGCCAGATTTCCGCCAGCTTTTCGTTCCAAGTTTCCAGTGCGTTTTCAAGGTTTTGTACGACCCAGTTGTCGCTCACGAAAAGCACCTCCTTTCAAAGAATAAGGGGTGCTCCCGATTTTTCGGGAACACCCCTCGGTGTGAAATTTCTTAGCCGACAATGAGGTCGAGGATTTCCTTTGCAAAGGTGATGATGACGCCGCCCGCAAGGGTCAGGAAACCGTTCGCTCGCTGAGAAGGATCGTGGGACTTCAGGGACAGACCGACCTGCACAACGCCAAAGCCCAGCAGGATAAGTCCAATCGCACGGATCAGACCGAAGATAAAGGTGGACAGGTTATTGATAACGGTAATAGGGTCGCCGGCAGCAAAAGCCGTGACCGAAGTACCGAGGATGAGTGCCGCACCCATAATGGCGGTGCAGTAAATGCGGAAGCCCTTCTTGACCTTGCCGGTCATAGGCAGCTTTTCGGTATGCTTCTCGGTGTTCTTCTTAAAAAAGTTCATATTAGTTACCTCCGTAATTTTGTTGTATTGTTGTTGGTTTCCGAGTTGAAATCCTCATCGGACAGCAGCTCATAGGTGGTTTCCGATACCTCTGTATCCGGCAGAGTATCGGGGTCGAGGTACTGCACCTCAATGGTTGCAACATTACTTGTGACCTTGCCGTGCTGATAGACGCCGCCTTTTCCGTCGGCAGTCAGGTCAACGGCAGGGTGCTTGAGAATGTCGTATTTTAAGTCCATCACGGGGAGTTCCCCTCGGATGAACAGAATGGCGTAGCGGTTATCAAGCATACGAA
>ERZ836358.1554-NODE-1554-length-21676-cov-3.154803_pt1 | contig 21676 bp, 15 predicted proteins | sample MGYA00519942_ERZ836358 | MGnify/ENA primary metagenome ERZ836358 (study PRJEB31850, sample SAMEA3708798) | human gut metagenome | biome: human gut; feature: human-associated habitat; material: faeces | place: China | collected 2014 ...
CCCCATAAAGAACCGGGTATAATCAAAAACCATCTTACAAGGTTCCCCTATCTGCTTCCACTTTTTTTGGAGCGAAGGCTTCCTGAGCCTTCTGTTGTTGTGTGCAGCTTGTATGGCAGGTTAACAAGGTTAGTCCAATAGCTGCGACTGTGAATAGCTTTTTCATCATATTTTTTATGTTTTTAATAGGGGGTTATTTGTCGTTTTTCATTTTGCGGTCAAAAATAGTAATTTATTAGTCAATTCCATATAATTATAACAGATAATTTTGTTTTTTTACCCTTATTTGGGTAGAAAACAGGTCTTACTTTTTCTTTCAGATTTGTCATGGTCTTAATGCGTTTATGTTGTGACGGTCATATTTCCGTGTGTACGAAGTAAATACACCTCGTAAGGGGTGTTCCCCTATGAACTAATGTTTTTTTTAGCATTTCTTAATGTTTAAGTTTACTATTACTATTTCAAACCAACTCAAATATAAGACACACTATGGGAACATTCTCCTAGAATAGGAACCACTTTTTAGTATTGCTTAACTTTTTGTCTTCTTATCGGCTGTCTATGTGAAGCAAAGTCATTCTTCCAGTAGAATACGTTTTCCATCGGCTTGTACGGCGTATAATTTGGCGTACGTCAATGATACCGTCAAGGGAACTTCGAACTTGATAAAGGTAGAAAAATAGAGTAACTTTCCATTAGCGTCTTTTTCCCTGAGTTCGAAAGCTACAGCTTCATCTCCGTTTGTAATGCTCACTTCCCGTCCGTTGATATTTCCTTTTATATCCTTTGTTATAGGTCTTATCCTTTGAAACTGGGTATAATGACCAACATCCGGTGGAGTAGTATCCAATCCTATATCTCCTTTCTTCCGGTCTTCCAGATAATAGAAAGGTTTGGCTTTTTTCGGATATTTAGCCATAGCTTTCTTTGCATTTTCAATCATTTCCTTCGTTACAGTATACTGATAGCTGCCATATTGATCGATCTGTGTATCTACGGTTACAAAGAATCCCCACATTTCAAAAAACTCGGTCAGATCTTCTTGTGCGGCTTCACTTGCCATTCGAGCAAACAGAAGTTGTTTAACTCCCGGATTATTGGAGGATGTCCGGTTCTCCCGCATGAGTTTGAACAGTCTTTGCCAGAAATCCGTTTTGTGTCCGCAACGATGATAGTAATTCCATAGTTGCCAGTTCATACGCATATGCAGTTCTGTATTTTCTCCCTGATAATTGCTGCCAAAGTTACACCAAGGTCGGTTGAGTACGCAATGGGCTTCCGAAAGTGTCATTCCTGTAATATTTCCTTCGGAGTTAGTCGTTCGGTTATCGGCCGCTTTAGGAAGATTAAGCTCTGTGCCGCGTGAACAATATTTTCCAAGTTTATACAGTATGAAATTCGAGAACAGATTATTGGACGACTCAGTAGAACTAGGCCAGTCGATTGCCAGTTGGTGAATGTGTCCGATTTCATGTGCGGGTCCCCAGGCGTTATCTTTGGCACTCATCACCTTGTCGTATAGTAATATATTTTCCAGATAGGTATATACGAATGCAATACGGTAGTCGGAAGCCCACATATATGCACCTTCAGGTGAAATTGCAAATAAGTGGTTATTAACCTGAGTAGGGCGCACATCTTCAATACCCATTAATTCCTGCTCCCAACCGATGATGTTGTCCCATAGGTTAATAGCGGACAATATTTCATCTTTCACAAACTCACGCAGTTTATCCCGGTGGAAATAAAAGATAATCTTATCACCACGTACTCCGAAATACTTGTCGGTGGCTTTTGATAACAATTCGGCATATTTGGCATTTGTTTTGTGTTCTTTCAAGTCAAAGAAACCGCTGACCGTTCCGCTTCCTAATGGAATATGGATTTTTATAGGTTTCGGATGGCTGGTCAGGTCACAGTTGTACATGACGAATAACTGGCCCCTATTGCGTATTTTGATTTTGTTAATACCCGGTTCCAGATAGTAAACGTCTCCCGAAGCGGCGGTCTGTACATATTCCTGCGGTTCCCAAAAGTTCGTTTTTTCTTCTCCTACACATTGTATTGAAACTTCGCGTCCATAGGTATCGCCAACAAGGACGATAATTTCGTCGTTTTTTTCCACAGCAATACCGGTCAGGTTGTCCAAGCTACTGTAATGTTTGGTCATTAACTTTTCCGCCCACTCGTTGATATCACTATAAGCGTTGTATTTGCGGATACGAAATTCTTTCTCCCATTCATCATAAGCGTTGTTTTTTAACGCTTCGGCTATGTGGACGAAATATTTGCTTGGCAATTTGTTGATTTCTTCATTGGTGACATCAGCTTTCAGTTCGCTACAAGTAATATCTTTGAATACGGTCAATAACTTAGTTGCCAAAGTGTTATCCTCATTCTTTTTAAAGAAGTGCATTTCGTCACAACTGACAAAGTTACCAAGTCCGCTTTTGACAACAAACTTAACGCCTGTGGCTTTCATCCCTTTCTTGAATACGATTCTGCTCGGAGTATCTTTCATTTTGAAGTCATAAGTTCCTTGAAGCGTATATCTTTTTCTATCGGAATCGGTAGAGGTGTAAACTTCAACCTCACCAAAATTACCATTCCCTGATCGGGTATAATAAATAAAGTAATTGATTTCCGTATCTCCTTTGAAGAAATATTCCAAAGTGACAGGGAAGGATGTATTACTCCATGAACTGTGATAATGTGACTCGAAGCTGATTCCTTGAGTAAATTTGCCATCGTATGATTTGTCAATGTCAGATCCGGGCTGGTATTCGCTGGCTTTTCCTCCGTACGGTATAATCTGAATATCTTCGGGAAGTACTACATCTTTTGTCTCTTCCTCTTCTTCCTCGATGTCAGGTATAGGCTGAGGCAGTGTTTTGTCGTTGGAACTGCAAGAAAGTGTTGCATTGAAAATAGAGAGAAATAGAAACAGGAGGGTAAACTTGTGGAATGTTTTCATATAAGTCTGATTGTGTTATTGATATAGATTGTGCGTTATAAAGGTAATAAAAATGGCAGGCATATATTACCTGCCATTTTTATAAATAATTATCGTGAAATGCAACTTATTCTTTATTCACAAGAATACGTTCTCCATCAGCCTGCACGGCATAAATGCCTGTACGGATTAAAGGAATATTTCTCGGTACACTGAATTTTAAGAAGTTAGAGAAATAAACAACTTCGCCCATAGTACCGTCTGTTGATTGCTTTCTTACTTCGAAGGCTACGGCTTGTTCTCCATTCTTAATTGTGATTTCACTTCCTGTCACAGATGCCACCATTGTATAGGTTGGAGTTTTAGTAATCTTTTCATTGTTCTGGAACTGGGTATAATATCCTAAGTCTCCAACCTCTTTATATCGGTAGTCGCCGGATGTAAAATCTGAAATTTTACGATCTTCAATATATTGTATTGGAGCGGCCTTCGGATAATTCTGAGTTTTAATCCATGCTTTAGTATCTGCTATCATCTTGTCAGTCACTGTATAAGTCCATGTACCGTATTGTTCTACTTTTACATTATCTACAGTTTTGAAGAATCCCCATGTTTCGAAGAAATCCGTAAGGTCTTCCTGGGCAGCTTCGCATACAGCTTTGACGAAAGCCAATTGTCTTGCTCCCGGATCGCTTTCTGGCACATCTTTATATGTTGTACGCATGATATCGAATACTTTAGGCCAGAATTTAGCTTCCTGTTCGTTACCTTTACATAAGTCATAATAGATCCATAGCTGCCAATTCATACGCATGTGAATCTCAGTATCTTCATTCTGGTGAGTAGAAGTACCCATATTCCACCATACCTGCTTATCTCTATAAATTGCATTGGCTAAAGATGTCAAGCCTCGTCCGCGTGACTTATATTTTCCTAATCTGCGAATTACGTAATTAGAGAACAGATTGTTGGATGATTCGGTGGACGACGGCCAGTTAATAGCTGCTTGATGTACGTGTCCCATTTCGTGGGCAGGTCCCCAAGCATTATCTTCTGCTGCCATTACATTTTCACGTAAAAGAATATTTTTCAGATACGTATATACGAATCCCATGCGATAATCAGATGCCCACATATACGAACCTTCAGGAGAAATGGCAAACATGTGGTTATTGATTTTTCCGTCCTGTCTGTATTGAGAGATTCCCATTAACGATTGTTCCCAACCGACAATGTCATCCCAAAGATGAATAGCGGATAAAATTTCAGTCGGAGCAGCATCCAACATTTTCAGACGATGGAAATAGAACATCATTCGTTCTCCACGTACACAGAAATATTTGTGGGTGGCTTTACTGATTAATTCTGCATATTTAGCATCTGTCTTGTGTTCTTCCAAATCGAAGAAACCATTAACTACACCGTGTCCTAGAGGAATATGTATTTTGATAGGAGCAGGGTTGTTAAGTAACTGTTCTCCATCCACATTGTACATAACGAACAATTGACCGGGACCTTGCATTTTTAATAAGTTAACCCCTTCTTCCAAAGAGTAGGTCGTTCCGGTTGCTTGTGTTTGCTTGTAGTAGTCAGTGGAGCTACCGCTTGTATAGACATTCTCCTCCCAAATACATTGTAATGATACTTTTTGTCCTTCCGGGATATTACCTACTAATACTATGATTTCTTCATCTTTGTTGACGTAGATTCCGGTCGGATTGTCTAGATTACTGTATTTCTTTGTTTGTAGTCTTGTTGCCCAGTAGTCGATATTGCTATATGCTTTATATTCGCGTATACGGAAATCTTTCTCCCATTCGTCATAAGTGTTATCTTTTAAGGCATGGGCCACACGTCTGAAAGTTTCACTTTCCAATGCATCGATTTCTTCGTCGGTAACTCCTTCTTTCAAGGAACTACAAGTAAGATCTGTAAAGACAGTCAGGAGTGGATCATTCAAATCTCTGTAGTTTGCTTTTTCAAAAAACTCCATTTCTCCACAACTGGCGAAGCCTCCTAAACCCGTCTTAACGGTGATTTTAACTTTAGTGGCTTTGACCGTTTTAGTTAGTATTCCGGTCTTGCCGTCAAACCCGCCCTGCTGTCCGAAATCATAAGTACCTGCAAGAACATAATTCGGGTTATCCGCTGTTTGAACGTAAACATCGACTGCTCCGAAGTTTCCGTTTCCGTTTCTAGGATAATAGATAAAATAATCGACTTGTTTATCTCCTTGAAGTGTATATTCTAGATCTATAGGCAATGGATGAGTCGTATTATCCCAAGGAGAATGATAATGATATCCATCACCTTGTGTCTGTGAACCTTTGATTCCGTCGAATGTCTTTTCGATGCTCCAGTTATCTCCTTGTGAGATAGCATTTCCACTTACTATGGCTATTTGAGTGTCGTTTCTGAAATCAACATCATTAACTCCATATTGGGTTAAATTAATGGTATAATTGCCCAACTCAGATTTAACAGCTAATTTGGCATAACGTTTTGTTTTTCCTTGATTATCAAGGATAGAAAGCATTATTTTATCATCCTGTTGGAAAGCTGTAGCCCATTTTTCGTCGGAATTGACACTCCATTGGCTGGTTCGCAGATTTGTTTTTACCGGGATTGACATTGTAGTGCTTCTAAAGTCAATCTCTTTGTTCAGGTCACTACTGCTGATTTCAAATGTATTTGGAATCAGTTCACTCTCATCGTCCTTACATCCGGTATATATTAAGGATGTTATTAGACATAAGAAGTATGTTAAATATAAATGTATATATTTCATAAGTTATTGGATTTGTATAGGAAACCGCTCTATAAATAATAAGAGCGTTTCCTATGTATTAACTTTAGTGATTACATTCCCCATAATTTAAGTTCGGCCATTCCCCAACATGCATACCATGAAGTACTACCTGGCTGGAATTCTCCTATACAATTTCCTAAATAAGACTCCATTACTGTCAATCTTAGATAGCTGAAAGGATTAGGCGACGTAAATACTTTTGAGGTATATGTTTTTCCTCCTTCACTTGATGTTGGTAATCCTTCGTTTATTTCGACAAACTCATTCCAGTTTGTTCCGTCATTACTAGTAAATAACTTAATTACTTTAGGTCCTGAGTTATTCCAACCTTTTGTAATATACTCAAACATGATAGCTCTCATTTCTTTACCTAAATTAATGTCAATAGGTTGTCCATACTGAGCATTTCCGCTTGCTGATTGATATTTGGTTTCATAAGCTGTACTGGTATCGTCATCGTAAAGAAAACTTAGTGAATTAGCTCCACAGCTCAACGGATCAGTAATTTTATCTGTCAAGTCAATCTTATCATCCACCATATCGAACATATACTTCAAGATTACATAATGTTTTTTAGTGTCCGAGGTAATAGTTTCAAGATCTTCACTTTGTTCAAGTTGTAGTGGAATTAAATAAGTCGCCCCTTTAGTCAATTTAGAACGGTCTACTACTAAAACCCCGACGCTTTCACTAATTCCGGAACTGAATATCAAATCTTCCAGTTGATAAAACGCTCCTTCCGGAACTGCTTTGTAATCTGTTCCTTGGGCCGTATTGTATGCATCTATTTCTGTTTGGTCAGTGCTGGCTGTTATACCGGCCGTAAAATTCCACTGGTTGATGACTCCGGATGTCATGGAGACTTTGATTTCAGCAATAATTTCTTCTTCCTTATTAATTCCCAGGTCTATCATTGTGGATGATTTCTCAAATTTGATACCTAGCTGTTTCACTTGAGGTTTAAGAATTAAGTCTCTTTGCTCAAAATTGACAGAATCAGTTTTACTGGTTAAGCGGATAGGCAAAATAAAGATGCTGTTGGCATTAGCTTCCGCTTCCACCTGTTCTGTTATTTTTTCCGGATTTAATGTAAACTCTTCTATTTTATAGGTATCTGAGGATTCGAAACTAATATCCTTATTCCGGAAAGTATAACAATCACTGTTCAATACAACATAGTTGTTGCCTTTGTAACGTGATTCATTATCAATTTCGGTCTGAGATAATGTGCTTAGTCTGACTTGGGCCGTAGCGGAAGGATCGCTTCCGGATTTGACTACAGTAATAGAATATTTTACTTGTTGTCCATCGTTGAAGAGTACCAGATCGTTCTGTCCGCTATTCTTTAAATAAAGAATCTTGTTGTACTCTTGGGGTATCAGTTCTTGGTAGTCAGCTTCTTCACATCCGGTAAATGTGGCGAGTGAACCCAAGAAAAGAAGTGAGTATAATATTTGTTTCATAATTTGTAAACAGTTTAAAGATTAATATTCGGGTGCTTGAACCATTTGTGGATTCTTGTATGTTTCGTTAGCAAATATAGGTGCCAGATACATACGGTTTTCCCATTTGTAATCTTGATTTACAATAACAGGTTGATTTAACTCTTCGAAAGTAGGTTCTTCTACTTGTTCCATATTCAACCCTTTACGTACGCCAGCTGCAAAAACTTCAGGGGCAATCATCCAACGTCGTGCGTCGTAATAGCGTAGACCTTCTCCCCATAGTTCTACAAAACGTTCGTTGCGTATCCAATCCATGGCCGGCATATCATTCAGCATTTCTTCTGTTACGTCCGGTATACCGGCACGTTCACGAACTACGTTCAGATACGTAAGTGCTTCTTTGGGTCTGTCTAAAGCAGCCAAACATTCGGCTACACTTAGGTAAAGTTCTGCCAAGCGGAAGAGAGGACGTGGATAGCTTTTTTCGTTGTTACTCCAGTTTGTACCCCAGTTCAGGTCGGGCTGGATAAATTTCTTTGACATGTATCCTGTGACACAGTGATCACGGGCGAATTCAGTTCTGTTCCAACCTTGTGCTTCGCCTTTCTTAAGATTGAGTACCAGAGGTTTGCCGCCTGAAATTCGTGGGCTGTATTGGTCTCCGTCAAATGAAAGCCATGCATAGAATCGTGGTTCGCGGTTGGTATTTAACTTGATAATATCCGCATTGCTTCTTCCTGCAGATTCATACCATGAATCTTCTTCTGCGAAAGTCCCTTTATTGGCAGCAATTCGAGGTAATTCTCCTTCTTTGGTATAGAATCGCTCTACACTGTTTAATAAAGGAGAGTAGCCGCTATATCCACTTCTCCAAGGGCCTCCGTCTACTTTTACCACGTGTACGGGTAAAGAAGCCATTACTACACCGCCGTCATCTGCAAGTCCCCATATCATTTCACGGTTACCATCCGAGTAACGGCTAGTTACGAGATAACGCATCAAATAAACATGTTTTTTGAATTCTTCGGTAACTCCGTCTACGGGAACATCAAGCTCTCCTAGATTAAGTCCTTGATTACCCATAAGGATTGCACTTTCTTTAGTAGTCATCAGTCCGCATCCGCCTTCTCCTTCTGCCCATTCCAGTGCGTCTTTACAAGCAGTCAGTGCGCGTTCCCATTTATCGGGATCATAAACCTGGCTGACTAATTCTTTCCCATATCCCGGTGTTTCGAAATTCTTGTTTTTCCAATCCGGATAAGGGAATTTCCCATTCCATAAGTCAGAAGCTGCATAGAGCAACAAGCGTGCTTTTACTGCTTTTGCAATAGTGGAAGTTGCACGTCCCCATTCCGAACCGATACGGGAGGCCGGAAGATCTTTAGCTGCTTCGTCCAGTTTCATGGAAATCCAGCTTGTTACGTAATCAAAGTGATAACGTCCGTGATATTCATTGTTCGGTGTATCCATATCAATGTATGAATCAGTGATAGGGCACGGGCCATAGTATTCTAATATCAGGAAATGATAGTAAGCAATTAGGAAATTGGCTTCGGCAGTCCATTCTCTTTTTTGTACTTCCGATACATCGAGGGCATTTGGTAATTGGGACAGAAACAGATAACATTGTCCGATATAGCGGTAGATATTACCCCATTTCCAGTCTCCGGGAGATTCCGGAGTCAGCAGTCCCCAACCGGCACGCTGTCCGCTGTGTCCCCATAATTCCGGGAATACAAATTCATCAGTAGATGCAGCTTCCATTCCGGTATAAGTAATTGGGTTGGATGAACCTTTGATTCCTGCATAGCATGAGTAGAGGAAGCCAAGTGTACTTTCCGGCTTTTTAACGGCATCTCCCAGACCTGCTTGTTCGGGAGGTACTACATCTAGGAAATTGCAAGATGTCAGGCAGCACGTAGAGAGTATTAACAGACTACCCATCTTTTTTATTTTATCTATAAGTCTCATATTTATCTCGTATTTAGGTTCATATATTAGAAATTAAGTTGTACTCCGATGTTGAATGTACGCTGCAAAGGATAAGCATTCCATGATAGTTCCGGGTCCCATAGCTTGAACGGACTGAATACGGCTATATTGTCACCGTTCAGGTATACGCGTCCATATTTGAATTTATATCCCAGTTCCAGTGTCTTGAAACGGATGAAATTACCGTTACGCATCCAATAAGTACTAGCTACTGTATTATTGGCTGTTTGTGAACTAGTCAATCCTAAGCGCGGATATTTAGCATTTGGATTGGGATTTGACTCAGACCAGTAGTCATCTGCAATGAATTGCATGACATTATAGTCACTTTGGCCGAATGGTGAAATACCGCTAATCATGATAGTGCGTTTAGCCGACCCATTGAAGAATACACCGAAATCGAATTTTTTATAGGTTACATTCATTCCCAAACCATATTGGATGCGGGGGGTAGTTCCATAAGGAGAGATCATTACTTGGTCACTGCCATCTATTTTACCATCTCCGTTTACATCACGGTATTTTATGTCTCCCGGTTTAACAGTACTACCAAGATTCTGTGTCGGGCTATTATCGATTTCTTCCTGACTGCTGAATAATCCTTGGGCGATATATCCGGTTGTGCGGCTTAACGGTTTGCCTGTAGATGTTTTCCATACATACGGATAAACCGGTTCATCCAGGTTGACATATTTGTTTTCAGTATATGTGAAGTTTCCACGGAAATCTACATATAAATCTTTTGTGAATTCTTTTCTCCAGTTTACACTTAGTTCAATACCCCAGTTATCAACTTTACCTTTATTGCTCCAAGGTTTAGCTGTATAATATCCAAGAGATTCCGGCCATGCTTCGCGGTGGAGCAGGATATTGTAACGTTTCTCATTAAAATAATCGGCAGTAATAGTCAACTGGCGGAATAATTCGAGGTCGATACCTATATCCAGTTTCTTTACGCGTTCCCAACCGCCATTAACAACTGCATAATTGGTTACTAAAGGACCATATAAGGTATAGTTCATATCTACACCGGTAGTGAAGCCTATGTTATTGAGCGATACCTGGTCGATGTACAGGAAGTGTTGTGCACCGGCAGAAAGTCCGGTTTCGTCACTACCTACCAGACCATAAGATCCTCTGATTTTCAGGTTATCTATATACTTGGTCATCGGTTCAAAGAACTTTTCGTTACTGATTACCCAGCCTAGAGATACGGCGGGGAAGAATTCGAAACGTTCTTTCTTGGCCAGACGTTCTGTTCCGTTATAACCGAAATTCAGTTCTACCAGATAGCGCTGACCGTAGTCGTAAGTAAAACGTCCTGAGAATCCTTGATTGCGTTCGGGTAGTACGCTACTACGATATTCACGTTGCATATACATCAGCATTCCTGTTACATGATGTAGGTTGAACTGGCGGTCATAATTCACGCGGGCGTCCAGATAGAAAGTCTGGTCGGAAGCTTTGCTTATATCTGATGTTTTCAGATAGTCAGTTCCTGATGTTCCCAGGCGTTCAATTTCATAATCAGTAGGATTTGAAGGGTTATAACTTCCTCCTTTAATACCATAATAATAAGGTTCGATCGTCCGATTGTAGGAAGATGAAGCCCAATTCTTCCAATTGACCATTGCTTGTACGCTTAACCCCTTAGTTACGAAATCAAGTTTTTGGTTGATTTTTAAAGAAGTATTGAGTGTGTTCTCATTATATTCCTTGAATGAACTCAACATATAAGCATACGGGTTGGTACGTACCGAAGATCCTGTCCATATAGCATTACCAAAACGGATATGTGTGTCTCCGGGTTGTACCGGGAAAGTAACGGGGAAGTTAATAGGATTACAATACAACATCTGAGCGAATAAATCGGAAGTACTGTAGTTCGGTCCCTTCTTGTTACGAATCTGGGCGTTCATGTGTAAATCGATTTTAGTTGTAGATGTTATTTTGTAAGAGATATTGTTTTGGAAATTATATCCCCAATTGTTTATATTATTATTATACGAATATACTTTCTTTGTATCCAGCAAACCTGTATCGTGATTGGCTTGCAAGCTCATATAATAAGATGCTTTTGAACCACCGCCTGAGATGTTGACATTGGCACGCTGATTCATATTCATGTTTTTGAAGATGACGTCTTTCCATTGTACATCCGGATAAATGTAAGGATTAACTTGGTTGCGTGTGTTGTCGATGTCAAGTTGCGAATATTTTGGGGTCGCTCCCGGATTACGTGTCAATTGGGCTTCGTTGTACATTTCCATCCAAGTGGCACCATTTACAAAGTCGGGGAAGTTCATCGGTTTATTGAAAGAGTTCTCAACCGTGACGTTAATTCTGGTTTTCTCGTTTTCTTTACCGGTCTTGGTAGTGATGAGCATAACGCCGTTGGCACCACGGGCACCGTAGATAGCGGTCGCAGAAGCATCTTTCAAAATAGAGAAACTTTCGATCGTTTCAGCCGGAATATTATTCAGGTCTGCCGTAGAAATTTCTACATCATCCAAAAGTATTAAAGGAGTGGCTCGTCCGCCAAAGGTACTCACACCGCGAATGTAGAATTCGGAAGCGGCACCCGGTTCGCCGGTCGAAGTCATAGAAATAACACCTGCCAGTTTTCCCGCAAAGGAGGTGGTAAGCGAAGAACTTGGAGCTTTCAGTTCCAGACCTTTCACACTGGTGATTGACCCTGTTACACTGACTTTCTTCTGTGTACCGGCACCTACTACTACAACTTCACTCAGCAGTTGGTTGTCTGATTCCATCTTTACGTTGATGACACCAAGATCGCCTACATCGACTGTTTTCTTTCTGTAACCGATGTAACTGAATTCCAGCTGTGCTTTCGAGCCGCTGATAGCAATCGTGAAATTACCATCCAAATCGGTAATTACTCCGTCCTTCTGTCCTTTCACTACAACAGTAGCACCGATAACCGGATCGCCATTTTCAGCGTCTACCACCGTACCCGTAACGGTACGTTTCTTTTTGGGTTGTTGCTGTGCGGCTTCCTCTTTGTTTACCTTTAATATGATCTCGTTACCTTTGATCATGTAGGTGATTCCGCTACCTTTGAAGACTTCTTTTAAAACTTCTTCAATAGTCCCTTCACAATTTAGATTTTTGTTGGTTGTGTTTTTCAAGTCTGCAGCATTGTAGAAAAATGTGTAATTACTGTTTTTTTCAATTAGCTGGATTGCTTGTTTGATAGTCATTGCTTGCCCTTTTACTGAGATTACTCCTTGTGCTCCTAGGATGTTGAGCGGGTAAAAAAGCAACAGCAATACGATATACTTCAGATATCGTTGCTTGTAAGAAATTTGAATTTTTCTCATGCTTTAGCATTTTAGATTAGACATAAGTTTAATTATTATTTTTTTATAATGATTTTATTTGCATGTTCTTCTTTATTCAGGTTTAATGTGAAACAAATTTTGTTGACTACATCTTCCAATGGTTCGTCATAGCGAATGCTTCCGGTAAATGCTGATTCATGATTGATACCTTTTGCTAATGTGACGTCGGAGTTGTACATTTGATTGATGATACTAATAAGCTCTTGCAAGGGAATATCCGTGAAGTTATATTTTCCGTTTTCCCATTTTATATTAGTAATCTGTTCTACTCTCATTTCAGCATTACGCGGATTGTATATCACTCTTTGTAAAGGCTTCATTACTGTTTTTTGTCCGGTGGATTCAACATTAAATTCTATCTTTCCACGAAACAATGTAATTTCGTTCTTTTCGGCATCGGTTTGTTTGATATGGAAGCAAGTTCCTTTTACTTCAATAAAAGCCTTGTCGATATATACTTGGAAAGTACTTCCTTCATGCTTATAAACTTCAAATAATGAATTACCACTCAACCAGACTTTTCTTTCTTTGTTAAAAGCTTTTGTATATTGAATAGAACTTCCGGGCTCCATCCATACTTTGCTGCTATCCGGAAGAGTGTACATCTGGTTCTGCTGAGCTGTAATTTTAATAAGCTCATTAGCTATCTTGTCGCCTTTAAACGTTAACCAGAATCCGCCTATTGTCAATAAAAGTGCAATTGAGGCAGCGGCAAAATACCACCTTGGTTCTACAAGAACTCTGTTATTTTTCCTGTATTCACATTTGGTTTTTACCTTTTTCCATATTTGTTCTTTTATTGCCATATCAGCAGCTCTGTTTCCAGATTCATTCCATTGTTTTTTTATTTCTATATTTACCGATTCCAAGTCAGCAAAGGCTTTCCGTTGCTTTTTGGAGAGTCTACCTGACAGCAGACTTTTGATTAATCTTTTCCTTTCGACCTTATCCATTCTATTCTACCTTGTTGGTTTTAAACTCTATTGTTGCTCATATACTATAAATACACACCAGCTCTTTCTAACCCCACATCGACTTTGTAAAAAAGTGAAAGTTTTTTTGAACGTAAACTGTAATTGTCTGATAATTAGCAATGTAGTTAATTGATTAATGCGAAAAAAAATAAAAAAGATGTGAGATGTATTACTAAGTTCTTGTAGAACTAAGGCCATATTTGGCTGCCGCTTCAGTAGCTATCCTATTGTTGATAGGTGGACTTTGGATGATTTTAGGTGATAATAAAGCGGAAATGAATGAGTTGGTAAGGATTGAAGCCCAACAAAGTATGATGTATATTTTGCCGGATAGCACCAAGGTCTGGATGAAGCCCGGAAGTTCTATTCAATTTGCAAAAGATTTTAATAAAGACAGAAAAGTCTGGTTGAGTGGTAATTCATTATTTGAAGTTTATAAGCACGAGGGAAGTACTTTTCAAGTACACATTAATAAAGCTTTTATAGAAGTGAAGGGAACTTGCTTTCTTGTCAAGCAAGATGATATAAAGCAGAATGAAATTACGCTGTTTCATGGAAAGATAGAATTTAATGTTGAATCTACCGGGAAGAAAATAGTCATGCAACCACTTCAGAAAGTGACTTATAATGTAGATAATGCACAAACACAAATAGAGAATATCTCAAATATCAGTTGGGAAAATGGAAGATATAACTTTGAAGATGTTCCGTTGACTCAACTGATTGAAACAGTCAATCAGATGTATAATACAAATATAGTCTTAAAGAGGAATTTAGGAAAAAAAGCATTGTTTAGTGGGAGTATCCGTTATGACGAAACTTTGGATGATGTACTTGATAAAATCTGTTTTAGTCTCAATTTGACCATAGAAACACACAATGAACAAATTATTATTCATTAATATCAATATAAATATTTTAGGTGATTGTTAAATCTGAAAATGCATAATTGCGAATAATCTAATTTAAAATCCAAAACAATTTTTAAATTGCTGTCAAATAAAACTTCATCATCTAAAACAATACGTCCTGCATCAGGTGTTATAATTCCAGCAATACATTTTAAAACCATACTCTTGCCGCTTCCACTTGGTCCCATTAAGCCAAGTCGGTCTTCATGACTTTCAAAACATACATCTAAGTCGAATTCTGCCAACTTTTTAAAAATTACAACTTCTAATTTCATCTAAAAACTCCTTTTTTTCTTAAGAGAGTATTGATAAATATTGACACCAACAACAGCTATTAAACAAATAACAACAATAATAAAAACATAAACACCTGCATTATCGTAATTTCCTGACATAACTTCACTATAGACCGCTATAGGTAAAGTTCTTGTTTTTCCAACTATATTTCCTGCAAGCATAGCCGTTGCTCCAAATTCCCCTAAACCTCTTGCAAAAGATAGAACACCCCCACTAATAATACCTGGCATAGCTTCAGGTAAAATGACTGTAAAGAAAATGCGCTTTTCTGACATTCCCAGTGTTCTTCCTGCATCAATCAAATCATGATTTACTTGTTCCATGGCGGCTTTGGCGCTACGATACATTAGAGGAAAAGAAATCACGACAGCGGCAATAACTGTTGCTGAAAAACTAAAAGCAATTTTATAATGAAAAACATGGAAGAAAAGTTTTCCAATCGGTTGATTAACCCCAAAGATCATTAGTAAGAAAAATCCCATAACAGTTGGTGGTAAAACAAGAGGCATGGTAAAAATACCATCTAAAATAATTTTCGTTAAATCATGTTTTCGATTCAATGTCCATTTTGCAAGAAATAAACCGAAAAAGAAAGTAATGATAATTGTAATAATTGCTGTTTTTAAAGAAATATAAAGAGGTGATAAATCAACCATCATTTCGAGCACAATCATGTGCCTCTCCTTTTAAAATTTCTAAGCCATGTTTTAAAGGATCAATAATAATATCTAAACTTTCTTTAACAGCTTTTAAACTTCCTGGCAAATTAATAATCAATGTTTGATTTCTTAAAATAGATACGCCTCTTGAAAGCATGGCACGATTAGTATATTTCATTGATTCATAGCGAATTGCTTCACTAATACCCGGTACATTTCGTGTTGCTACTTTTAGTGTGGCTTCTGGAGTAACATCTCGCATACTTAATCCTGTTCCACCAGTGGTAATAATCAAATCATTATGACAACGATCTGATAAATTAATCAATGCTTGTTCAATTAAAGCTTGTTCGTCAGGTAATATTTCATAAGAAGTGACATAATAGCCTCTTTCTTTAAAATAATCTTGGATGTAAGGACCACTTAAATCTTCTCTTAAGCCCTGACTACCTTTATCAGAAAGTGTTAAAATTGCCACACGTAAACGTTTATCTTTTTCTTTTAAAACTTCAACTGAATCATTCAATTGAATCGTTCCTCCTTTTAAAACACGTGAAAATAAGCCATTTGTGGGCATAATACATTTTCCTACTTGATGATAAATGGCACAGTGATTATGACAGCTTTTTCCAAGTTGAGTAATTTCAAGGATAACATCACCAATTTTAAGACAGGTTCCTACTTCAATTGCATTAAAATCAATTCCTGAAATAAGTAAATTTTCACCAAAAGAACCATCTTCAACAGTAGAACCCATTTGTTTAAACGCTTCTCTTGTTTCATAAGATAACAAGGAAACCTGACGATGCCAAGAACCCGCATGTGCATCATTTTTAAAACCATAATTTTCAATAACTTCAATTTTTTCAACAGGTATTTTTGCTGTACCTTTTTTTTTACTTAAACAGATTGCTTTTACTTTTCCTGCCACTTAAAATCACCACTCTTTCCACCACTTTTACTAACTAAATGAATATTTTTAATTTCCATTTCTTTACTAACAGCCTTCGACATATCATAAACCGTAAGTAAGGTTGCACTCACGCCATGAAGTGCTTCCATTTCAACCCCAGTCTTTCCTAGACATGTAACTTTACAATAAGTTTCAATCACTTCTTTTTCATAATTAATATTAAAGTCCACTGTAATCTTACTTAAAAGTAAAGGATGACATAAAGGAATAATCTCACTCGTTTTCTTTACTGCCATAATTCCAGCAATTCTTGCCACTGAAAGAACATCACCTTTTTTCATTTGATGATTTACAATTTTCTCAAGTATTTCTTTACCAACATAAATTTCACCATAAGCAATAGCACTTCTTTGAGTAGTGTCTTTGGAAGACACATCCACCATAATAGCATTTCCATTTTCATCAAAGTGTGTAAAATCCATATTATCCTCCTATTTCATTCATTCTTGTATAAGAAATATTTTCTTCGAAATGATGTTCTTTTGGTTTTGATTTAATTGCTTTTTCAAGATGTAAACGCAATTGTTTTTCATTATTAAGGTATGGCTTCAAATCATACATTTCTTCATAGAACAAACATGGCTTGATCTTTCCTGTACTTGTTAAACGAAGACGATTACATTGGTGGCAAAACTTATAATGTAATGCTTCAATAAAACCAATATAACCAGCATAACCTTCTATCGTATAATAATGTGCTGGGCCATTTCCTAATTTATCTAGATATTCTTGAATTGGATATTTCTTTAAATACTTTATAACATCTCTTATTTTTTGATTTCGTTGTTCTCTATTTAAAGGCATGAGTTCAATAAAACGCACTGCAATTTTTTTATCCTTAATCAAATCCATTAGATCATTCCAACGCTTTAAATGAAATGTATCATCCATCACACAATTAATTTTTACAGGAATTTTAAGTTGATAAGCATAAAACAAATTATCTAAAACTGTTTCCAAACAATCTTGTTGCGTCAATAAAAAATATTCTCTTAAATCTAGTGTATCTATTGAAAAATTAATACCATCTATTCCTATTTCTTTCAAACAATCTAAATCTTTTTTAGTAAATAAAGAACCATTCGTCGTTAAAGTTACTTCTACCTCTCTTTTCTTTAATTCTTTAATAAAGAAAAGATAATCTTTTCTAATTGTTGGTTCCCCTCCTGTAATTTTAAATTTATTAATTCCTAATTGGATAGCTTGATCAACAATGAGTAATAATTGTTCGTAAGATAAAATATCTTGATGTTTTAATTTTTGTGGATGATCACTTTTACAATAAGCACATTGAAAATGACAACAATCTGTAATGGAAATACGCATATAATCTATTTTTCTTTGATATGAATCTAACATAAGCCCTCCGTTATTTTCAAATGAGAATAACCCTATAAATAATTTAATAGATTATCTTACAAATTTCAACAAAATATTTTAGACAAAATAAAAAAACTAGAATTATTTCTAACCCTAGTTTTTTTGAAAACTAATGTGTATGCCCTTCAATAGCAACAATATCTTCTGTATTTTCAGCAATTGCTTTACAAGCAGCTTCGATTCCCTTAACAATTGTATCAAGTGATAAACTTGGTGTATTCGTTGGACGATTAACAACTTGGCTTGTAATAAATGGTACATGCATAAATCCACCACACATTGATGGATATTTTTTAGCAATTGTATAAAGAACGCCATACATTAGATGATTACATACAAAAGTTCCTGCCGAATTGGAAACACTTGCAGGAATATCTGCTTTTCTAATTTCAGCAACCATCGCTTTGATTGGTAAAGATGAAAAATAAGCATTTTCTCCATCTTCAAAGATTGGTCCACTTAATGGTTGATTGCCTTCATTATCAGGAATTCGTGCATCATTAATATTGATAGCAACTCTTTCAGGTGTTATGTCAAATCTTCCACCTGCTTGTCCAATACATAAAACGACATCAGGATGTTCTTTTTCAATCGCATTTGTAACTGTATCAATTGATTTATAGAAAACAGTTGGTACTTCTAATTTAACGATTTCAAGATCACCAATTTTGTCTTGAACACGTTTGACAGCTTCTAAAGCTGGATTGATTTTTTCTCCTCCAAAAGGATCAAATGCTGTTAATAATAATTTCATTTCATTTCCTCCTAGAAAGCTAATACATACATTAAAATAATATGTATTGCTAACATAATTAACGCAACTGGTAATTGTGAAATGATTATAGCATATTTACTCTTGGTTTCCAATAAAGCCGCAGGCATAATATTGAAGTTTGCTGCCATTGGTGTCATTAAAGTACCACAATATCCTGCAGTTAAACCTAAAGCACCAACAACAACCGGATTAGCACCTTGAGCAATTAAGAATGGATAACCAATACCCACAGTAATTACAGCAAAGGCAGCAAAACCATTCCCCATAATCATTGTAAATAAAGCCATCCCAATACAATAAACAGCAACGGCAATAAAATGATTTCCTTCAGGAATAATTGCTCCAACACCTGCAGCAATAACAGCACCTACTCCTGCAGCTGTAAATAATGAACCTAATGCAGCTAAAACTTGAGGTAAAATACCTGTAGTTCCTACATTATCAGTTAAACGAATACCATCTTTAAATGGTAAAGAAAATTTAGGTTTGAAAATAAAGTAAGCAACAATTAAACCAATAGCAGCACTAATACCAATGGCATTGTTTGCTCCTAAATCTGTAAAGAATGTAGCCACAACTACTGCTGATAAAGCTAAAACAACAGGTGGAATAAATGATTTATATCCATATTTATCTGCGTTTTCTCTTGTTTCTTTAGCAGTAGGAATATGCATTGCTGCTGGTTGTACTAAACCAGTAGCAGTTAAGATAGCTAAAACAATAATACATGCTCCTGTAATCCATGTAGGAATATAAGACCCAGCAATGAAAGTAATAGCTAAAATAAACCAAAAGATTGCTGTTGTTGTTCGTTTTTCAACTTCTTTATTTTTTAAAGCGTTGACTCCAGTAAAAGCAAAAATAAGTCCAATAATACAATAGAAAACTTCTGCTAAAATTGTACTTGTATTCCAATCTATTTCTAACATACTATTTTTCTCCTCCTTGCTTTTTACCAAAACGTTTTTTTAATTTACGATCATACCATAAAGCATAACCAATCCCCACGATAACTGAAATAACAGCAATTGGAATTGAATTTAAAGCAATTTGATTAGCAGTTACTTCTTGAGCAATATTGTTTGATTTGAAGATTTCATTTAAAGTTGAAACAATTAATAAAGTTCCTGATGACCCCATAAAACAGTTTTGAGCAAAGAAGTTCCCATAGTTTTCTGTTCCAGCAGCCATTCCTTTAATTTCATCTTCAGTTTTTTCATCAACTTCTCCATATTTAGCAATTGCACATGCTTGTGCCATTGGATTAATTAAAGGACGAATGAATTGTGGATGTCCTCCAATACGTAATGAAAATGCAGAAGCAATAGTACGAATAACTTGCCAAATAGATAATAATCTACCTGTTGTCGCACTCTTGATACCGCTGATAAAATCAACGGCCTTATCACGTAGACCCATACGTTCACATAATCCAATAACTGGCAATGTTAAAATAAATAATGTTGCTGTTCTATTTGTTAAAAAGGCAGAGCCAAGTGTTGATAAAATATCCATAATAGACATTCCACCAACTAAACCTGTAACAATACCAGCAACAACTACGGTAGCTAATGTATCAAATTTTAAAGCAAAACCAATGATAACAATAACTATCCCGATTAATTTGATAGCGTCTCCCATTATATTTTTCCTCCTTAGTGACTTGCAAATTATATACTGAATTATATTTTTTTGCAAATAATCACAAAATAAGAAAAAAATGACATATTCTGCCATTTTCAACTCTTATTTAATTGGATATTTCTTTTCATTCATTGCCATTTTCATATCAACAATTTCATCAACATCTAAATTAAGTTTGTCTAATAAATCCTGACTATAAATAATTACATCTGCTAATTCTTCTTTTATATGCTGTAAATCGTAATTATTATCATTCCATTGGTAGCATTCTTAAAGTTTGCTTGTCTCTATAGATATAGATAGCCAAATTAGCTAGTGAATGAAAGACAATCTTCTGTAAACTTTCTAAACGTATTAGTGTTTCATCTTTCACTAAAGCTATCTCCTATTATTTCTTGTTCTAATTTAACATTATTTTTTAACATATAAGTAATAACTTCATTATTTTTCATAGATTTTAATCTTTTTCTATCATTTTTAGTTAATTTCTTTGTATATGTATCATATTTTTTTAACGTATCTACATCCATATGATACGTTTGAAAAGGAATATGTGTCTTTTTACACAAATCGTTATATATATGAAAACCACCAGCATCAATATCACCAAAATGAAGATAATTCACTTCATCACCTAAAAAATCATAAAGTTTTATTAAAAATTGTTGAATCGCATGATTATGAAAACCATTTGTATAAATGTAAAAATTATCATTTAAAGAAAGATCATGAAAAGATGTTAAATTCTCAATTGTCATTACTTGTTTTGCATCAATATTTTGAATTGTTAAATCTTTAATACATAAACTTGGTAAAACAAAATATTGCTTCATTTGTTTTGAATCAATCAGTTGATTATTAATTTTAAAAATAGCATTGCCTCTAATGTAAACATAAGCTGGATTCTTTCTGATGTAAAAAGTTTCAAAGACCTCATCTTCATTTTCTAAAGAATCATCATAAAAATCATGTACAATATGTAATATTCTTTTTTTATACTTTATTAATTTCTTAGTATCATTTAATATTTTCTCAGAAAATTTTCTAAATGAAATTTCTTCATCTTGATAATACATTCCATTAAGTATTTTTTTAACAGAATCTAAATCTTCTAAATCATAACTTTTTAAATAAGGAGAAAGACTTTGATCATACATGATTTTCTTTTTCATTTCATCAATAAAGTCTTTCACAAATCCTTCTACATGATATTCATCAAGCTGATGTAGATAATTCATTATTTTCTCTTTAACTGGTACTCTTTTTAATTCTTTATAAATTCGATCAAGACAATTTTCTTCTTGATTTAAAATGAGTTCTCTATCTCCTAAAATGCTCTTTTTAGAAAATTCAACAAATCCTTGAGATTGTAATTGAAAAACAATATTTTCTAATTCATTTGTTTCTTCATAATGAAAGCTATGTCCATATTCAGGAAACTTTTTATGCAAAACAATAGAAATCTTTCTTGGTTTTTCACTTTTTCCTTTATAATAACTACT
>ERZ836358.1562-NODE-1562-length-21570-cov-3.006368_pt1 | contig 21570 bp, 18 predicted proteins | sample MGYA00519942_ERZ836358 | MGnify/ENA primary metagenome ERZ836358 (study PRJEB31850, sample SAMEA3708798) | human gut metagenome | biome: human gut; feature: human-associated habitat; material: faeces | place: China | collected 2014 ...
AAAGTAGGCGGGGCGGCACTGTACATCGTAAATGACGGCGTACTCGTCCACGGCGGTCTCCGCCAGAGCCTGTGCATCCTCCCGCAGGGGAGCGGTGCAGCGATCCGGGGTAGCGGGGGTTCGCCCGGCCATGACGGCGGCCCGCAGGTCCAGATAATTCTGGATGGCGGCGAGGATATCCTCCGACGGGAGGGAGGCGGTGCCGCAGCCACTGAGGTAGCCGCACAGATCGGACTCCTCGCAGTCGTCGCCCACCACCTGCCAGCCTTGGGCGGTACGGTTCAGGGTCAGATGGTGCAGAGAGCCGTAGCCGAAGGTATCGCCGGTGGTCTGGGTGAGGTCGCTGGAATAATTGGCCTCCACCCGGAGAGAGGCCCACACCTCCACCGCATCCTCGCTGCGGTAAATAGGGTTCATGGGATACACCTGTACCCGCTGCTCCCCCCAGATATAGCTGGACCACAGGAAGCCACGGGTCAGTGCCTCCTGACGCAGGGTGTCCGTGGTATAGGGCTCCTCCGGCAGAGGATCATCGGGTCGGGCCAGAGCGGTGCAAAGCATGGTGGTATAGGAGAGGATGGCCTGCTGCTGTTCCTCCGTCAGGGTCTCCGCCTCCCCGGCCAGCTCACAGGTAATGACCGGCTGGAAGGGCGCACGGCGCAGGGCCTCGTCCTCCGCCGTGGGGGCCTGAGGTGTGGAGGGGCCAGAGGGAGCGGCAGGGGATGTACCGCAGCCGCTGAGAGCCGTTATCAGCAGCAGTAGGACGCACAGAAGAAGCGACAGGCGGCGGAACAAACGGTTCATGGGATACCTCCTTTTTTACACCAGATGACGACAAATTATGATTATAATGTATAATATAGAGCGCAATATGTCAAGAAAAAACAGAGAGTTTCACAAAAAGTGGGCGCTGCATAGCAGCGCCCATCGGCAGAGAAAGCTTTGGCAGCCTCACGCCTCGCGGCGAAAGACATGGATATCGAAGCTGATGGTGACCGCCAGCTCCTCCAGCGCCGCCAGACGCTGACAGCCGGACTTGGGAGTTTTCCAGTAGTAGGGGGTCATCTGGAACAGGGCGTGGAGGTCCTCCTGCCCCAGCACCCGGATGCGGTCCTCCACATGGCGGATCTCGGCGTAGGCGAAGCCTTCGTAGGGAGTCTCCTTCACCTCGTTGGGATAGGGGTGGTCATAGAGCACCTGCTTCAGCTCCCACAGGTGCTTTTCCGACGGCACCACATAGAGAAACGTGCCGCCGGGCCGGAGCGCCCGCCGAAATTCCTCCAGCGCCAGCGGAGAGAAGCAGTTGAGCAGCAGATCGATGGATCGGTCCGCCACCGGCAGGTGATAGGAGGAGGCTACGGCGAACTCCACATCCTTTTCCCGCTTGGCGGCCCGGCGGAGGATGGCCTTGGAGATGTCCGTCCCCGCCATGCACGGCATCCTTCCGGCATCCCGCAGCGCCCGGTAGACGGCGCTGGTGTAGTATCCCTCGCCACAGCCGGTGTCCAGCACCGCCGGATGCTCCGGGGCATAGTCCAGCGCCAGACGGCACAGGGCATCCCGCAGGGCGGCGTAGTAGTCCTTGCTGAGAAAGGCACTGCGGGCGGCGGCCATGCCCTTGTCGTCACCGGGCATTTTGGAATGCTTGCGGTTGGCGGGCAGCAGATGGGTGTAGCCCTCACGGGCCACGTCATAGCTGTGGCCCGCCGGACAGCGGTAGCGCCCCGGCTCCCGCTCCAACGCCGCCCCGCAGATGGGGCAGACGAACAGGCTCATTGCCCACGCTCCTTTCGGACGGTGACGTCGTGGATCCACTGTCCCGTGCGGATACGCAGGGCGCACAGCGGCACCTTCAGCAGGCTCTCCGACTGGATGGCGGCGGCGATCCACCAGTAGTCCGCCTTCAGCACCAGCGCCAGCAGCGCCGTCAGGGGCAGGGCCATGCACCACTGGGGCCCCACGTCCAGCAGGGTGGACCAGAACACGTCGCCGCCCGCCCGCAGCACGCCGGTGACGGCGGAGATGGAGTAGGCGTGGAGGGGGATGGACAGAAAGCCCGTCACCGCCAGCGCCGTGGCGATGGCGGCGGATTCTCCATAGAGCTTGAACAGCGGGAACACCACCGGCACGAACAGCGTCGGCACCAGCAGCAGAGACAGGGCCGTCAGCCCCGCACCCACCAGCGCCGTGAACACCAACAGTGTCCGGCTCAGGTCCATGACCTCCTGATGGCTGCGGCCCTCACCGATGGATTTGCCGATTATCACGGCGGTGGCGGCACCCAGACCGAAGCACACCACCAGGAACAGGCGGTTGAGGTTGCCCATCACGGCGTTGGCTGCCAGCATCTCTACGGAGTTGTCGGTGTAGCCCAAGATCACCGTCAGCATACTGTTGCCGAGGCCCCATGCCGTCTCATTGAGGACCACAGGGGAGGAGTACTTCACGAACCGCCGGAGCATCTCCCAGCCGGGGCGGAAGAAGGCCCGCCACTGGATGGGCAGGAGCCTGCTGCGGACGGCACAGAAGCTGCACACGGCGAACTCTGTGATGCGGGCCAACAGGGTGGCCACGGCGGCACCCTGAATGCCCAGCGCAGGCAGGCCGCACTTGCCGAAGATCAGCAGGTAGTTCAGCCCCGTGTTCAGCACCGTGGACATGGCAAACAGCTTCATGCCGAAGCCGGCGTCCTCGGCGCTGCGCCGGGCGCTGACATACAGGGACGAGAGCATATTGAACACATAGGAGATGCCGATGAGCTTCAGATACGGCGCACCCAGCACCGACAACTCATGGTTATTGGACAGCAGATCCATGATCTCCACCGGCCACAGGTACAGCACCGCCGCCAGCACCACCGTCAGGCCGGTACCCAGCATGGCCGCCACGCCGATGGCACGGCTGATGTGCTCCATATCCCGCTTGCCCCAGTACTGGCTCACCAAAATGCTCAGGCCGCTCTGCACGCCGAACACGATGGAGATCAGCAGGAACACCGGCACGTTGGCGGTGGTGACGGCGGCCATCTGGGTGTTGCCCAGCCAGCTGACCATCAGCGTGTCCATCAGGCCCAGTGTAAAGGTGATAAGGTTTTGCAGGGCGATGGGGCCGGTCAGACCCCACAGATACCGGTAAAAGCCCGGTTCACGTTTCAGACATTGCAGCATGGTTAACCTCACAGCATGGAAAATCTCGTATTTTTGTGGCGCAGCAGCGCCTCGTACAGGGCGTCGATGTCGCCCTCCGTGGTTTCCGGCCCGAAGCTGAGCCGCAGCACCCCGGCGGCGGTCCTTTTATCCAGCCCCAGAGCGGCATAGCCCCGGCTGGCCTTGCCCCGGTGACAGGCGGAGCCTGCGGACAGGCAGATGCCCTGACTGCCCAGATCGTTGATGACGTTGGCACTGGGATAGCCCACCAGAGATACCGCCAGAATGTGGGGGGCCTCGCCGCCGCCCACCGGCACCACGCCGGGGATGCTCAGCAGCCGCTCCCGGCAGTAGGCCTTGATGCGGGCCATGTGGGCAAGCTTTTCCTCCAGCCCCTCCTGCCGCAGCGCCACGGCCTTGGCAAAGCCCGCTATCTGGGCGGTGGCCTCCTGCCCGCCGCCGGCCAGCAGGGGCCGCAGGTTCCGCAGGTCCGGACGGACGTACAGAGCGCCGATGCCCTTGGGGCCGCCGATCTTGTGGGCGGACAGGCTCATCAGATCCACGCCCCACCCCGCCGGAGCGCAGGGAACCTTCAGAAAGCCCTGCACGGCGTCGCAGTGGAGGAGCGCACGGCTCCCCCGCTCCTTCAGCAGCCGGGCGATATCCGCCACGGGGAAGAGACACCCCGTCTCGTTGTTCACCAGCATCACGGACACCAGTACCGTGTCCTCCCGCAGGGCCTCCGCCACCTGCCCGGCGGAGATATGCCCCGTGCGGTCGGGCTTGAGGTAGGTGACCTCATACCCCTCCTGTTCCAGCTGGCGGCAGGGCTCCAGCACGGCGCTGTGCTCCACAGCAGTGGTGATGATGTGCCGCCCCGTGTGGCGGCCCTGCCATGCGGCGGCCCGGATGGCCCAGTTGTCCGACTCCGTGCCGCAGGAGGTGAAGTGCAGGGCCGATGGCTGGCACCCCAGCGCCCCGGCGATGGTGCGGCGTGCCTCCTCCACCAGCTCCTTGGCCTCCCGGCCCAGAGGATACTGGGCGGAGGGATTGCCGAACTGATGGCGCAGCACATCGTACATGGTATCCGCCACAGCCTCCGGCAGGGGCGTGGTGGCGGCGTGGTCCAGATAGATCATAGCGCAGACCTCCCGTTTTTTCAGAAAAACCGGCGCCGGACAGGGGGGAGGGGCAAAGACCCTCTTGCCACCGGCGGCCGGATACCGTATAATGTAGACAAATTCTTATTATATCGGAGAAAACCGCAAAGTGCAAGGAGAATCCCCATGCGAGTTGCTATTTACACCCTCGGCTGCAAGGTCAACCAATACGAGACGCAGGCCATGGAGCAGGAGCTTCAGCGGCGTGGCCACACGCTGGTGGACTTTGAGTCCCCGGCGGACGCCTACATCATCAACACCTGCTCCGTCACCGCCGTCAGCGATAAAAAATCCCGGCAGATGATCCGCAGGGCCAAGAGCCGCAATCCCCAGGCCGTGGTGGCTGCCTGCGGCTGCTATGTGCAGACCCACACCCCGGAGGCTCAGGAGCTGGGCATCGACCTCATCGGCGGCACCGGCGACCGGATGGAGTTTCTGACCCTGCTGGAGCAGGCGGCGGAGGACCACCGCAGCCGTGTGGCGGTGGATGAGGCCCTGCGCCGCCGCACCTTCGAGGTGCTGCCTGCCGGAGGCATGGCGGCCCGGACACGGGCCATGCTGAAGGTGGAGGACGGCTGCGTCAACTTCTGCACCTACTGCATCATCCCCTACGCACGGGGGCCGGTGCGGTCCCTACCGCTGGAGGAGGCGGTGCGCCAGACGGAGCAGCTGCGGCGGGAGGGCTACCGGGAGGTGGTCTTTACCGGCATTGAGATCTCCTCCTGGGGACAGGATTTCAAGGACGGCCGCAGCCTCATCGACCTGCTGGAGGCGGTGTCGCAGGCGGCGGGAGAGATGCGCCTGCGGCTGGGCAGTCTGGAGCCCCGCACCGTGACGGAGGATTTCTGCCGCCGGGCCGCCCGGCTCCCCAACCTCTGCCCCCAGTTCCACCTGTCCATGCAGTCCGGCTGTGACGCCACCCTGCGGCGCATGAATCGCCGGTACGACACCGCCCGGTTCCTTCGGTCTGTGACCCTGCTGCGGCAGTACTTTCCCCGGCCCGCCATCACCACGGACCTGATCTGCGGCTTCCCCGGCGAGACGGAGGAGGAGTTCTCCCAGACGCTGGCTTTCCTGCGCCGCTGCGACTTTGCCCAGATGCACATCTTCCCCTACTCCATCCGCCCCGGCACCAAGGCGGCGGAGATGGAGCAGGTCCCCGGCCCGGTGAAGGAGGAGCGTGCCGCCCGTGCGTCGGCGGTGGCGGCGGAGCTGCACCGTGCCTATCTGCAGGGCTGCGTGGGCCAGACTTATCCCGTGCTCTTCGAGCAGCGCAAGGACGGCTGCGCCGCCGGCCATGCCCCCAACTATATGCCGGTGGAGGTGCAGACACAGGAGGATTACCATAACACCGTTCGTCATGTGAAGATCACAGGCGTAGTAAACGATATCCTGATGGGAGAGGTGACATAACATGGAACACTTTTTTGCCTATACGTCCCGGATGCGGTTCATCTCCCGCTGGGCGCTGATGCGTAACAGTCAGCCGGAGAACATTCAGGAGCACAGCCATCAGGTGGCAGTGCTGGCCCATGCGCTGGCGGTGATCCGCAACCGCTGCTTCGGTGGCCGGGTGGACCCCGGCACGGTGGCGGTGGCGGCCCTGTACCACGACGCCAGCGAGATCCTCACCGGGGATCTGCCTACCCCCATCAAGTACTACAATCCCGCCATCCGGGATGCCTATAAGCAGGTGGAGCACATCGCCTGCGGCAAGCTGGTGGGGATGCTGCCGCCGGAGCTGCAGCCGGACTTTGCCGAGGCCCTGACCCCCACAGACCCGGAGGTGGAGGAACTGGTGAAGGCGGCGGACAAGCTGTCTGCCCACATCAAATGTCTGGAGGAGCTGAAGGCCGGGAATCTGGAGTTCCGCCGGGCGGCGGAGCAGACGGAGCAGGCGCTGGATGATTTTCATCTGCCGGAGCTGACCTATTTCCGGGAGCATTTCCTCCCCAGCTTCCGGCTGACGCTGGATGAGATGGAGTAAAATCAAGCGCAGGAGAGACGGCTCGTCTCCCCTGCGCTTGATTCATTATGAAGCTTGCGCCTTGCGTTCTGTGCATGGCGGCAGGCTTTTCGCAGCTGTGTCCTCCGACCACCCCGCGGCGATCTTCTGCCGTGGCACGGCATCACCCATGCTGCGGCACCGACCATGATATCCCGCCGAAGCAGGCACCATACATACAGACCTTCCCTGCAAAAAGAAAAGCAGGCGGAAAGCCACGCTTCCCGCCTGTCAAGGACACACGATCATTATTTGCCAGCGGCCACGGACTTGACCTGCTTGACCTCACGGCCATTGTAGGTACCGCACTCCGGGCACATTCTGTGAGGCAGATGCAGCGCACCGCACTTGGTGCAGGCCACCAGACCGGGAGTCGCCAGCTTCCACACGGAGCTGCGTCTCTTGTTGCGTCTTTGCTTGGATACTTTTCCCTTGGGTACTGCCATGTTGACACCTCCTTGGTCTTAACTGCCTGAGCAGTAATTGATAGTATAGAGAGCGCTTTACTCCTTCTCCTGCAGGAGACTGGCCAGCTTGGCAAGCCTCGGATCCACCTGCTTTTTACAGCGGCAGGGCTCCCGGTTGAGGTTCACGCCGCAGCCGGGGCAAAGACCCTTACAGTCCTCGGAGCAAAGAGTTTTCGTGTCCATGTCGAGAATGAACGCATCTCTGGCCAATTCCGCCAGATCCACCTCGTCGTGCTCCAGCAGGATGATCTCGTCGCTGTCCTCCTCCTGCTTCTCCTCGGCCAAAACGCACGAGTAAGAAACGGACTTGGGCGCATCGAACTCCTCCATGCACCGGTCACACACGCAGTGCAGCGTCGTATGCATCTCCAGCTGGCACAGCAGAACCCCGGCCTGATTCCGAATACGGCCTTCCACAGTGACCGGACGGATAATGGGCGCAGCGCCGCCGAAATCCAGCTGAGACAGATCCATCTCAAACCGGACCTCCTGACTGGCGTCGGGGGTATGCAGCAGTCGGTTTACATTCAATCGCATAGTACACCTCTTAATGACACGAATAGTATTATAGAGGATTGCACCCGGCTTGTCAAACATTTTCTGCGAAATATTTTGACAATTTCCGAAAATCAGGTACAATAGCCTTAAACAGCATCCATCAAAGGAGGAAACACGCCATGCGGGAGCTGACCATCGGGAAAAATGACGCCGGACAGCGGGTGGATCGCTTCGTCTCCAAGGCCCTGCCGCTGCTGCCGCCGCGACGGCGCGTGCGGTCGTCGACGAACGCCCCGATCTGCTGCTACTGGCGGGCATCGCCGGCGTCTATCCCGCATCGGAGGTTGCCGTCGGCGAGGTCGTCGCCGTCGCCGAGGAGCGCGTGGAGGGATTGCCGGAACGGTACGCCGACGCCTATCGTCCGACGTTCGCTGTTCCGGGGCTGCGCACGGCGGTTTCTAACAGCGTCGCACGCAGCGGGGCGGCACCTGCCGGAGCCGAGGTGGAGAACATGGAGGGGGCGGCGTTCTTCGCCGTCGCTGCGGCGCTGGGCGTACCGGCCGCCGAGGTGCGTGCCGTCTCCAACCGCGTGGGAGAACCCTTCGGCGTGTGGCGCGTGGCCGATGCCTGCGAGGCGCTGGCACGGGAGTTGGCGTTGCTCGTCGGCGAAATCGGATCCGTCTCTTCGCTGGATCGACTTCCCCTTCGCCGATCCGCCGGGGGTGTCGGGAAGGGGTGATAAACTTGAAATTCAAACCGATAGGCTTATGAAAACATCTACCAAATGGATGATCGGCATCGCCGCCGCGCTGGTGCTCTTCTTCCTCCTGATTTTCTATTCGAGCGAGATCTACGTCTGGGCCATGGGCAAGATCACGACGCTCGTCATCTGGGCCGTGATCTTCCTGGCGGGCTTCCTGATCGGCCGTTTCGGCGGTCGGAGCAGGTCGGAGAAGGCGGTCACGAAAAAACGGCTTTCGGCCGACGACGATGACTGACCGGTTGCGCCTCCGTATTTCGCCCTGCCCCAACGATACGTTCATGTTCGAGGCATTGCTCAACGGTCGTATCCCGACGCAGGGCCTCGCGTTCGAGGTCGGATTCCAGGATATCGAGGAGCTGAACGAAGGCGTCTCGTCGCCCGACGGACCCGATATTTCGAAGATCAGCTATGCCGTGCTGCCGGCCGTCGTCGACCGTTATGCGCTGCTCGACAGCGGATCGGCGCTCGGGCGGGGCAACGGGCAGTTGCTCGTGCGGCGCCGCGGCGACCGGTCGCCGATCCGGCGCGTAGCCATTCCGGGCGAACTCACGACGGCCAATGCCATGCTGCTGCGCTTTTTTCCCTCGATCGTCGACCGTACGCCGGTGCTCTTTTCCGAGATCGCCGCAGCGGTCGAACGGGGTGCGTTCGACGCGGGTGTACTCATTCACGAAGGGCGTTTTACCTACGAGCGGCACAATCTGGAACTGGTGGCCGATCTGGGAGCGTTGTGGGAGCGGCAGACGGGACTGCCGCTGCCGTTGGGCGGCATCGTGGCGAGTCGGGAACTGCCGGCGGAGGTGCGTCGCACCTTCGATCGGGTATTGCACGACAGCATCGCCTACGCGCTCGAACACCCGACGGTGTCGCGGCCGTTCGTCAGGGAACACGCTCGGGAGTTGGACGACGAGGTGATCGACCGTCATATCGCGCTCTTCGTCAATCGCTATTCGCTTGCATTGCGCGAGGAGGGGCGTCGTGCGGTGCGCGAACTGACCGGACTTCCCGATCTGCGGTTGGGCTGGGAACCCCTGCACGGGAGTTGACCGACGCGGGCTTTCCGCCGCCGGAAACGGTTTTCACCCCTGCTGCGATACATTGCAGCAGGGGTGATTTCGTGTGCGCCCGGTCCGGGTGCGTATGTTGCCGTCGATTTCCGGATCGGTCGCTGCATAGAGAAGGCGGTGCGGCGGATGTCGCTGCGGATCAAAGGGTGTGGACGACGATCAGCCCTTCGCGCAGTTCCAGCCGCATCGGGATCGGTTCGCCGCCGCGGATGCGGCCGACGACCTCGCCCGCCGCGAAGTCGATCCGTTCGATCGCAAGGTCGCGCAGCAGGTCGATTCCGCGACGGCGGGCCAGCTTGTAGAGCGTCTCCTTGGCGCACCAGACCACGCCCGCCACGCGCGGATCGTCGCCGAGTGCGGCCTCGGCCGGAGTAAGGAAATGCGCCGCCGCGCGGGTGAAACGACGTGTCTCGGACTCGATGTCCACCGCACAGGGGCGGTCGGAGATCACGACGGCCGCGTGCCCGCCCCCGTGCGAGACGCCGATATGGCGCGGATCGCCGATCAGCACGGGGCCGCCCGCGGCGTCGTAGCCGATCGGCACGGCACCCAGTTCGCGGTATACGACGGCGCGCCATGTGAGGTATTCGGCCTGTCGGCGGGGCGGAAATGCGGCCGCAGCGGCCCAATCGGCATCGGTCACCTGCCCGCGAAGCGTGTCGGGCGAAGCCAGCGGGGCGAGGATGCAGCGGAGGGTCATCTTTTCGGGATTGAGCGGGTTGGGGAATCCGGTGCGCGGCCGTCTATTCGGGCAGCGTCACCTGTACCTTGTCGATGCGTCGGCCTTCGATCGTGTGGGCCGTGAAACGGAGGTCGTGCGTGGTCACGACATCGCCCTTTTTCAGAAAATCGCGCTTGATTTCGAGCATCAGCCCCGCCAGCGTCTCGGCCTCACCCTTGACGTCGGCGAAGGTGTTTTCGGGCAGTTGCAGGATGCGTTCGAAGTCGCCGATGTGGGTCTTGCCGTCGAAGAGGTAGTTGCGGTCGTCGAGCTTGGTGTAGGCGCTTTCGACGGCGTCGCTCTCGTCCGAAATCTCGCCGACGATCTCTTCGAGAATATCTTCGAGCGAGACGATGCCCAGCGTCGAACCGTATTCGTCGACCACGACGGCCATGTGTACCTTGTTCGACTGAAACTCTTCCAGCAGGTCGTTGATCTTCTTGTGTTCGGGCACGAAATAGGCTTTTCGCAACAGTTGTTGCCAGCCGAATTCGTCGCCGTTGTTGATGTAGGGCAGCAGATCCTTGACGTAGAGGATTCCCTTGATATTGTCCAGATCTTCGTCGTAGACCGGAATGCGCGAGAAGCCCGAAGCGATGATGCGTTCCTTGACGCTCAGGTAGTTGTCGCCTATTCCGACGGCGACGACATCCACGCGGGGACGCATGATCTCCTGCACCTCGGTGTTGGCGAACTTGACGATGCCCGAGAGCATGTTGTGCTCCTCGGCCGAGGCGGTGGCGGTCATGTCGACGGCGTCGGCCAGCTCGTCGAGCGAAATCTCGTTGCGACGCGCGGCGTGTTCGCTGATCGTGCTGCTCGTGCGGATCAGGATGTAGGCGAAGGGGCGCATCAGCCAGCGCATCAGCAGGATGGGGCGCGCTACCGTACGGGCGAACCGCAGGGGGCGGCTCTGGGCGAATACCTTGGGGATGATCTCGCCGAAAAGCAGCAGCAGGAAGGTGGCGATGACCGATTCGAAGAGAAAGCGCATGCCGGCCGAGCCGAACGTGAAGAGCAGGTTGATGATGCGTGCGGCCAGGATGACGATGCAGATGTTCACCAGATTGTTGACCACCAGAATCGTAGCGAGCAGTTGATCGACGTCGCCGAGCAGCCGCAGAATGGCGTCGTTCGAAGATTTTTCGGGATGTGCCTTGATGTCCCGTATGTCGTGCGGCGTGAGCGAGAAGAACGACGTCTCGGCGCCCGAAACGAGGGCCGAGACCGCCAGCAGGCACACCGCGACCGCTCCCGGCAGGAGCAGACCGATGTCTACGGGGTTGAGTGTGACCAGACTGCCTTCCAAATTCGTCTATTTTCGTTTTGCACTGCCTGCCGACGGATCAGTCGAAGAGCGAGCCGCCCTTCTCCTGCGGAGGTTTCGCCGCGGCGTCGCCCTCCTCCTTGAGCACCTCCTTGCGGCTGGTCGAGGTCTCGACGATCAGCTCGGCCTTGCGCGTCCGGTAGGCCGGTACGGCCAGTTGCGCCTCGATGTTCTTATAACGTGTCGGCCGTTCGCCCAGCATCACCTGCGTCATGGGCCGCAGCGTCGGCACGGGGCGCGGTTTGATCGGTTCGAGCACCGTGTTCTCTTCGCGGGGCTGCGCGGCGAGGACGTCGGCGGGCGGGACGACCGGTTTCGCGGCGCGCTCGATCGCCGCGCTGTCGAATCCCGTCGCCACGACGACCAGCTCGATGCGCCGCCCCAGCTGCGGTTTGACGCTCGTGCCCCAGATGATGTTGGCGTCGTGCACCGTGCCGTCGGGGGCCTGTACGCTGGCGTGCGACTGGATGTATTTCAGGATCTCCATCACCTCGCCCAGCGCCAGCGAATCGGCGTCGGAGGTCGAGATGTTCAGCAGGATGTTTTTCGCGCCGGATATGAGCGTATGGTCGAGCAGCGGCGATTCGAGCGACGCGCGGGCCACCTCTGCGGCGCGGTGCTCGCCTTCGGCCGTAGCCACCGACATGTGGGCGCGGCCGCTGTCGCGCATCACCTTCGACACGTCGGCGAAGTCGACGTTGACCATGTCGCTTTCGACGGTGATGATCTCGGCGATGCCCTTGGCAGCCGATGCGAGGATGTCGTCGGCCTTGCCGAAGGCCTGTTTGAGCGAGAGGCGGCCGTACATCTCGACGATGTTCTCGTTGTTGATGACCAATAGCGAATCGACGTTGCGGCTCAGCTCCTCGATGCCCCGAAAGGCCTGTTCGTAGCGGATCTTGCCCTCGACGGCCAGCGGCGAGGTGACGATACCGACGGTGAGGATGCCCATTTCATGCGCCAGTTTGGCGATTACGGGCGATGCGCCCGTGCCCGTGCCGCCGCCCATACCGGCCGTCACGAAGAGCATCCGCGTGCCGGCCGCTTCGAGCCTGCGGCGGATGTCGTCGAGCGATTCGATGGCCGCCTTGCGTCCGTTTTCGGGATCGTTGCCCGCACCGAGACCTTCACGCCCCAGCTGCACCTTCTCCTCGACGGGACTGTTGTCCAACGCCTGTGCGTCGGTGTTGCAGACCATGAACCCGACATCCTTGATGCCGAGGTTCCACATGTGGTTCACGGCGTTGCCGCCGGCACCGCCGACGCCCACCACCATGATTATCGAAGATTTATCTTTTGCCGCAGCAATTTCGTTCATCAGATCGTCACTCATAATTCCTTAACCTCTTTTTCGTCGGGCGTTCGTTCCGGTTGCCGGCCGGTTTTGCGTTTTCTCGTTCGTATTGTTTCGGCTTCCCGCCGCCTTGCCCGGTCGGGCGACTCAGATCTCTTCGTCTTCCGATCCGGTGAAGAAGTCGTCCAGGCGGGTTCCCAACTTCTGTTTGAGCTTGTCGAGCAGGCCCCGTTTCGGACGATGCGGCGTCTCGGCGGTTTCGGCTGCGGCCCCTTGCGCCGCCCCTTCCGTTGCGGCGTTCGCCGCGGGAGTCGTCGGCGGGGGAGTCGGTGCGGCCGCGGGCCGCGGTGTGTAGGGCGCTGCCGAAACGCCTGTCGCGGGCTTCCCGGCAGAGTAGGGGGTCGCGCGCGGGATCGTCGGCCCGGCGGACTGTGCCGCACCTCCCTGACGCGGGATATCGGTCACGGCGCAGTCGCCGTGGGCGGCGCCGCGGAGCAGCAGTCCGACGGCCGTCGAGTAGGCCGGCGAAGCGACCTTTTCCCGCGACGTCTCGTCGACGGCCTCTTCGGCCGTGCCGATGCGGACCTCCATGCCCGTTACGCGGCGGAACAGTTCGTCGATATGTTGCAACTGCGCCGAGCCGCCCGTCAGCACGATGCCGTAGGCCAGCTTGTCGCCGAATCCCGAATCCCGGATCTCCTGCGCGACGTATTCGGCGATATCGCGGGCGCGCGATTCGATCACCACGGCCAGGTTGTGCAGCAGGATATCCTTGGTCTCCTTGGCGGTGCGTCCCTTGACGCTCACCATCTTGTTTTCGGGTGCCAGCTCGGCGACCGCCGAACCGAATTTGCGTTTGAGGCTGTCCACGTGGCGTTCGAGGATGCCCAGCGTGCGGATGTCGTTGTTGATCGCCCCCGCCCCCATGGGGATGGTGGCGATGTAGCGCGGCACGTTGCGGTAGTAGACCGCCACGTCGGTCACGCCGCCGCCGATGTTGACCACGGCCGCACCCTCCTCCTTCTCGTCCGCCGAGAGGACGGCGGCGCCCGTCACCAGCGCGTTGGCGTACATCCCCAGCGAGCGGATGCCCAGCCGGCGCAGCGCCAGGTTGAGCCGTTCGATCGGGGTTTTGGCGCAAAGGATGAAGTTGAAGGTCGATGCGAGCCGCTTGCCGAACGATCCGACGGGGTCGGCCACCTCCTGGTTTTCGTCCACGAGGTAGTTTTGCGGGATGCGCTCCATGATCGTCTCGTCGTCGGGAGCCTGCACGTTGCGCATACGGTCGAACAGCGCCTCCACGTCGGTGCGGTTGACGCCGTTCTGCGGATCGGAGGGGAAGACGTGGTCGGTGTGGCGGGCGCAGCGCACGAAATCGCCCGAAATGCCGGTGTAGGCTTCGGTGATGCGGATGCCCAGCTCCTCGCCAACGGCCTCGACGGCCGCCTTGATGGAATTGCTCACCTGCTCGATATTCGTAATCATGCCCGCCTTCACTCCCTGCGAAGGTTTCGAGACGATGCTGCGGACGACCGGACGTCCCTCGGCGTCGCGTTCGGCGACGGCCACCACGACGTTCGACGATCCCAGGTCGATTGCGACGATGTAATTCTTCTTCTCCACGTTTGTCAACTTTGTTTCATCGGGCGTTTGCCTTGCGGGCGGTCTTTCGGCCGCCGCTCCGGTGCAGACGCTCTATTTTGTGCACACCACTTGTTCTTTGTATTTGACGTTGATCGTGCGGTACTCTTCCCATCCGATGTTCCGCAATCCGCGGCGGTAGAACGTCAGCAGTTTCGCGAGTTTCTCCTCCGCGTCGTCGGGGCTGCCGAAGATCACCGTATGGCTGCCCGTGCGGGGTACCAGTTCGATCTCGGGCGCTCCGTCCGGGCCTTTCGCCACGACGATCTGGACGATCTCCGATCGCCAGAAATCGTCCTTTTCGACGAGCACCACAAAGTTAAGCAGTTTCAGGAAATCTTCGTAGCTTTTCCGCAACTTTTTTTGTTTTTCCCGTTCGGCCGCCTGCCGGGCGGAGATTTTATCGATGCGCTCCTGCAAGACCCGCGCCGTATAGCGGTATTCGCGGCGCAGCCGCGCCTTTTTTTCACGCAGCTCCTTCACGCGGCGCTCGAAATTTTCGCGGCGTTCGAACAGCCCTTTCTTGATCGTCATGCGCCGCAGCGCCTTGATGTTTTCGTCGTTCTCGCGCTCGGCGCGGTAGAGCGGATATTTTTCGCGTTCGATCTCGGCGATGCGGCCCTCCGATTCGGCGATCCGCGCGGCGGTGTAATCCGCTATCGATCCCGTGTAGGAGGCCGGAGCGGGCGGGGCGTAGGAACCGGTCATCACCGGAACGTAGAGCGCCGACGACTGCGGCGCCGCGAAGAGATACCCTTCGTCGGTGGCGTAGGCGTTGTAGCCGTCGAACAGCAGCCGCACGACGGGACGGCGCTGGCGCACGGCGATGCGCAGCACGCCGCCGTAGTCGATCGAGGCGGTGGCGTCGGCCACGAACCCGTTGCGCAGGATCAGTCCTTCGATGCTCCGCAGGTCGACCTCGCGCGCCGCCGCACCGACGGTTTTCACGCCGCTGCGCGCCAGCCACTGCCGTACTGCGCCGCCCGTGACGAGCTGCCCGTGCGACGAACTGTCGGCGATCTCGATATCGAGCCGCTGCACGACGAGCTGTCGCCGGTGAGTCCGCACCCGTGCGGCCGAGTAGACGATGTACCCGGCCACGGCGGCCCACAGCAGCCCGATGAGCGTGTATCGCAGCGGTCTGGGCATCCGTCAGGCTTTTTTACGCAATACGTCCGCCACGGCATCGCAGCAGGCGTCGATGTTGCCCGCCCCGAAGCTGACGACCACGTCGGTCGCGGCTGCGCCGAGCGTCGCCGCCAGCGCTTCGCGGCCGACGATGCGGCACGGTACGGTGACCCGTTCGGCGATGATCTCGGAGGCGATGCCCTCGATCGGCTCCTCGCGTGCGGGATAGATCGGCAGCAGCAGCACTTCGTCGGCCTGCGACAGCGCCTCGGCGAACTCGCGGTAGAAGTCGCGCGTGCGGGTGTAGAGGTGCGGCTGGAAGACCGCCGTCACGCGCCGGCCGGGAAACATCCGCCGCACCGAGGTGAGCGCGGCGGCCAGTTCGCGCGGATGGTGGGCATAGTCGTCCATGTAGACCTGCCGCGGGGTATTGACGTAGAATTCGAAGCGGCGTTTGACCCCCTCGAAGGCCGCCAGCGCACGCCGCAGTCGCTCTGTGTCGAGCGTCCCTCCTTCGGCGCGGGCGGCGCACCATATCGCCGCGACGGCCGCCACAGCGTTTTCGACGTTGACCCAGCCGGGGATCCCCAACGTGCAGTCGGCGATCACACCCGACGGCGTGACCAGATCGTAGCGGTAGTGCCCGCCCTCGATGAGCCGCACGTCGCGGGCGTAGAAGTCGCAGGGGGTGTCGTAGGCGTAGCGGTAGACCGTGACGGCGTCGTTGCGCAGCGCCACGTCGACGCCTGCTTTGAGTACCAGCGCGCCACCCGGCCGGATGCGCTCGATGAACTGTGCGAAGGCCTCCTTCACGGCTTCGTGGGTGCCGTAGATGTCGAGATGGTCGGCGTCTACGGCCGTGACGACCGCCACGTCGGGCCGCAGGCGGAGGAACGAGCGGTCGAACTCGTCGGCCTCGACCGCCAGCCGCGGCCCGTCGCCCAGCACCAGATTGCTGCCGAAGTTTTTCGAGATGCCGCCCAGAAAGGCGCTTCCGGTCCCTTCGACCTCGCGGTTGAGCCATGCGACGAGCGTCGAGGTGGTGGTCTTGCCGTGCGTACCGGCCACGGCCATCACGTATTTGCCGGCCGAGAGGTGGCCCAGCATCTGCGACCGTTTCTCGACGGTGAAGCCGTGGTCTCGGAACCAGCTCAGTTCGGCGTGGTCGTCCGGCACGGCGGGGGTGTAGACCACCACGGTGCCCTCCCGCTCGCGGAACGGGGCGGGAATGGCCGCCGTGTCGTCCGTGTAGTGAATGGCGGCTCCCTCGGCCGCGAGCGCCTCGGTGAGTGCCGACCGCGTGCGGTCGTAGCCGGCCACCTTGCGGCCTTCGTGGAGGAAATAGCGGGCCAGTGCGCTCATGCCGATACCGCCGATGCCGATGAAATAGATGCGTTGTATCTCCATCTTACCAGATTTTTTCGATTTCGTCGACGATCCGCTCCGCCGCGTCGGGCACGGCCAGCGCCGCGATGTTGCGGGCGAGCAGCGCCCGCCGTGCGGGGTCGGCGAGCAGTTCGCCCGCCGTCTCCATGGCCCGTGCGGGCGCTTCGGCGTCGGCGACCAGAACGGCAGCCTGCCGGTCGACGAGCGCCTGCGCGTTCTTGGTCTGGTGATCTTCGGCCACGTTGGGCGAGGGGACGAAGAGCGTGGGCTTGCCCACCAGACACAGCTCCGAGACGGAGCAGGCGCCGCTGCGCGACACCACGACGTCGGCCGCGGCATAGGCGCGGTCCATACGGTCGATGAAGGCTCCCTGCCAGACGCCCGGCGCGGGATGTTCTTCGAGAAAGCGCCGCATCTCGGCCTCGTAATATTTGCCCGTCTGCCAGATCACTTGGAACGGCGGCCGGAACTCCTGTCGCGCGAGCCACGCCTTCATCGTCTCGTTGAGCGTGCGGCAGCCCAGCGAGCCGCCCACGACGAGCACCGTGGGGCGTGCGGCGTCCAATCCGAAAGCGGCCGCTCCTTCCAGCCGGTCGGCCTCGGTCGGCACGGCGAAGCGTCCGCGCAGGGGATTTCCCGTGTGCACGATCCGCTCGGCGGGGAAGAAGCGCTCCATGCCGTCGTAGGCCACGCAGATACGCCGCGCACCGCGTGCGAGGATCTTGTTCGTCAGACCGGCGTAGGAGTTTTGCTCCTGAATGAGCGTCGGGATTCCCGATCGCTGCGCGGCCCACAGCACGGGCCCCGAGGCGTAGCCGCCGAATCCCACCACGACGTCGGCGCCGAACTCGCGGATCGTGCGCCGCGCACGGCCGACGCTTTTGAGTACCTTGAAGGGCAGCGCCAGATTCGACAGCGCGAACCGCCGTTGCAGTCCCGCCGTCGGCAGCCCTACGATGCGGTAGCCCAGCGCCGGAATCTTCTCCATCTCCATTTTGCCTTCGGCGCCGACGAAGAGCAGTTCCACCCCGTCGCCGCAGCGGCGTTGAAGTGCTTCGGCCACTGCGACGGCCGGATAGATGTGGCCGCCCGTGCCGCCGCCCGAAAGAATGATGCGTTTTATCATATCGTTTTTGTCAGTCAAGATAGTATTTTTTCTTTTCATCCTGCGTCAGCGGTCGGTTTTCGACCCGTTCGCGGGTTCTGTCCATCAGCTCCTGCAAAGGTTCGAATTCCCAGATTACGACATTATTGTCATCGCCGGAAACGAGCTGTTTTGCGTTGGGGCTGAATGATACGGCATTCCAAGATAATCCCGATTTTTGAAACACGGCTCCGGATTCTACATCAAAGATGCGCACGCTAAAATCGGCGTCGGCCGTAACGACCAGCTTCCCGTCGGGACTGAAAGCGGCGGATCTGACATCATTGCTATATTCTTCAAACCGGTGAATCTCTTCGCCCGTTTCTGCATTCCAGATGCGCACGGTTTTGTCGTCGGAAGCCGAAACGATCCGCTTCCCGTCGGGACTGAATGCGGCGGAATTTACCTGATCGGTATGCTTCTCGAATTTGCGGATCTCCTTACCTGTTTCGACGTCCCAGATACGCACGGTATTATCGGCAGATGCGGAAACGATCCGTTTCCCGTCGGGGCTGAATGCGGCGGAACTTACATATGCGGTATGCCCCACAAGACTGAGAATCTCCTCGCCTGTTTCAGTATCCCAAATACACACGGGGTTATTTTCTGAGTACATGAAAGCTGAAACAATTTGCTTTCCGTCGGGACTGAATGTTGCGAAGTTTACAGAATCACCCGTATCGAGTTTGCGGATCTCCTTTCCGGATAACGTATTCCAGATGCGCACGGTATGATCGGAGGAGGCCGAAACGATCCGTTCCCCGTCGGGGCTGAACGCTGCGGAAAACACACGATTGGTATGTCCTTCGAGTTTACGGATCTCTTTGCCTGTTTCGACGTTCCAGATACGCACGGTATTATCCCAGGATGCGGAAACGATCTGTTTTCCGTCGGGACTGAATGTCGTAAAATAAACCTCGGAAGTATGCCCTTTTAACCTTCGGAGTTTCTTAATTTCGGGATGAAGGCGGACGCCCCAGATACGCACGGTATTATCGTCGGAAGCAGATATGATCCGCTTCCCGTCGGGGCTGAATGCGACGGAGTTTACATAATGGGTATGTCCTTCGAGTTGGCGGATCTCCTTTCCGGATTGTGCATTCCATATACGCACGGTCTTATCATAAGATGCGGAAACGATCCCTTTCCCATCGGGGCTGAACGCTGCGGAGTATACAGAGCCGGTATGTCCCACAAGACAGGACACCTCCTTGCCTGTTTCAGCATCCCAGATGCGCGCGGTATCATCCGTAGATGCCGTAACGATTTGTTTCCCATCGGGACTGAATGCGGCGGAATTTACACGATCGGTATGTCCTTCGAGTCTGCGAATCTCCTTTTTCGTCTCGACGTCCCAGATATAGACCGTTTTATCACTGGACGCCAGAACGATCCGTTTCCCGTCGGGGCTGAATGCGAGGGAAGTTATGGATCCTCCAATTTCACCTTGGAACTCATTTTTCCATGTTTCAAAATTCCAAAAATTTAGATTGGAGCCTCCGAGTATGTAGGCAAAGATTCTCCCGTCGGGACTGAATGCCGCGATACGTCCCATTGGGTAATCAATCTCTCTCCCATCCCACAAGTACTCAAGCTTGATCTCTTTCCATGTCTCGATATCCCAATAGCGCAACCTGCGTTCGTCAGCGAATAGGATCCGTTTTCCGTCGGGGCTGAATGCTACGAAGCCTTTTTTGTCTTTGCCTGTGAACCTGCGGATCTCCGCGCCGGATTCTGCATCCCAGACGCGGACGGTCTTGTCTTCCGATGCGGTGGCGAACCGCTTCCCGTCCGGGCTGAATACGGCACAGGAAACTCTGTCGGTATGCCCCCTTATGATCGCGGAGCGTTTTCCGTCGGCGACCCGCAGGGCCGCCTCCGCTTCGGGGCAGTAGGGGCGGTCTTCGGGATCGCCCAGTCTTTTCGGAAGCGCCTGCAAAGCCAGAAGCCGGGCCAGGTAGGAGTCGCCCCGATCGGCAAGGTCCGTCGCTTTTTCGGCCAGGAACCGGCTTTGGATCAGTTGCAGTCTGTTCCGCTCCTCCCGCTTGCGGCGCTCCTCCTCGATCTTCTCCTTTTCGTAACGTTGCCAGAGTTCGTCGAACCTTATCCGCAGCATGCCGGCCAAGGTCTTGATGAAGGCCTTGTCGCGTCCGGTCTCGTTCACGTTGCCGCCGATCCGCTCCCTGCTGGCCGGCAGATCGCGCAGGATCGCGGGGAAGCACTCCTCCGCTGCGCGGGCGGCGTGGGGGGTGCCTTCGACGATGAACGGAAATATGTTGTCGATGTTGTCGATTCCTTTTCGTCTGCCGATTTCGATGAAATCGGAGACCTCCTTGTTCACCCATTCGGATTTCGCCGACAGCGGGGAGCAGACGACGATGAGATGTGCGGACGCTTCGAGCGCCTCGTGGATTTGGGCCGGCAGGTTTCCCGCACTCAGCTCGTCGACATCCCGGAAGATCGGCCCGAATTCGGTCGGCAAATCCGGTCGCCCGTTCAATGTCGACGGCAAACGATAGTGCTCGAATTCGTGTTGGAGCCATGCCGCCCACTCCTCGTCTTCGCGTTTGTAACTGATGAATGCGTAGTATTTATGTTTGTCGTTCATGGTCGTTGTCTGAAATTTACCGTCCCCACGACTCGCGGTCGAGCGAGCGGTAGCCGATCGCCTCGGCGATCTGCGTCGTGCCGATCCGCTCGTCGCCCGCCAGATCGGCGATCGTGCGCGCCACTTTCAGGATGCGGTCGTAGGCGCGTGCCGAGAGGCTGAGCTGTTCCATGGCCCGTTCGAGCAGCGTGCGCGCTTCGGCGTCGATCGGGCAGTATTCGTGCACCATACGGCCTGTCATCATCGCGTTGGTGTAGACGCCGGCCACGCCCCTGAATCGGTCGCGCTGCACTTCGCGGGCGCGGACGACCCGCCGGCGGATCGCGGCGCTCGGTTCGCCGCGTTCGGCGGAGGCCATCTCCTGAATCGATACCGGCGTCACCTCGATGTGCAGGTCGATGCGGTCCATGAGCGGGCCGGAGATACGGCCCAGATAGCGATGTACGGCGCCCGGCGGGCAGGTGCATTCGCGCGTAGGATGGTTGTAGTAGCCGCACGGGCAGGGATTCATCGCCGCCACCAGCGTGAAGTTGGCCGGATACTCGACGCTGTAACGCGCCCGCGAGACGGTGATGCGCCGCTCTTCGAGGGGCTGCCGGAGCACTTCGAGCACGTTGCGGCCGAATTCGGGCAGCTCGTCCAGAAAGAGGATGCCGTTGTGCGCCAGCGACACTTCGCCCGGACGGGGCGACTGTCCACCGCCGATGAGCGCCACCTGCGACGTGAGGTGGTGCGGTGCGCGGAAGGGCCGTTCGGCGAGCAGGCCGCGGTGCGCTCCGATCTTGCCCGCGACGGAGTGGATCTTGGTCGTTTCGAGCGCTTCGTCGAGCGTCAGCGGCGGCAGAATCGAGGGCAGCCGGCGTGCGAGCATCGTCTTGCCCGAACCCGGCGCGCCGATCATCAGCACGTTGTGGCCGCCCGCCGCCGCGATTTCGAGCGCCCGCTTGACGGCCGCCTGCCCCTTGACGTCGGCGAAATCTTCGGCGTAGCCGCCCTCTTCCTCCGCGAAGGCGGCGGGAGCTGCCGCCGGTGCGATCGTCCGGTCGCCGCGCAGGTACTCCACCGTCTCGCCCAGCGATGCCGCACCGATCACCTCCACGCCCTCGACCACGGCCGCTTCGCAGGCGTTGTCGCACGGGACGATCAGACGCCGCAGCCCCTCTTCGCGGGCCTTGACGGCCATCGGAAGGATGCCGCGCACGGGTTTGAGCGTTC
>ERZ836358.1614-NODE-1614-length-20849-cov-3.411850_pt1 | contig 20849 bp, 20 predicted proteins | sample MGYA00519942_ERZ836358 | MGnify/ENA primary metagenome ERZ836358 (study PRJEB31850, sample SAMEA3708798) | human gut metagenome | biome: human gut; feature: human-associated habitat; material: faeces | place: China | collected 2014 ...
CGGCTGGGGAAGTGGAACAGCTGGATGAGAAGATCCACCTGCTGGGAGAAACCGCTGCAGAGACCCTGGAACTTTCCCGTATCCTGGAACTGGCAAAAACAGCGCCGCCGCTGCCGGATGTGCCGCCGTATACGACGAAACCAAAGCTGTTTCGGCTTGGCGTGGCACAGGATAAGGCGTTCTGCTTTACCTATGCGGAAAATCTGGAACTGCTGGAACAATGCGGCGCAGAACTGGTATATTTCTCACCGCTGACAGACGCAAAGCTGCCGGAAAACCTGGACGGTTTGTATTTCTGCGGCGGCTATCCGGAACTGTACCTGCCCAGGCTCAGCGGCAATACTGCCTTTTTGGAGAGCCTGCGGCGGCTCGCCGGCACTGGTATCCCGATTCTGGGAGAGTGCGGCGGATTCCTGTACCTGCAGCGGTCTATGACCGGAAAAGACGGCAAGTCCTATCCGCTGGCCGGACTTCTGCCGGGAACATCCCGTCTGGGCGAACGCCTTTGCCGTTTTGGTTATGTAACGCTGACGGCACAGCAGGACACGATCCTGGGCAAGGCAGGAACGAAAATCCGGGCGCATGAATTCCACTATGCGGACAGTACGGAAAACGGCAGTGCATTTCTGGCACAGCGCCCGAACGGAAGAACCTGGCAGGCAGTGCAGACAAAGGCGCAGATCATCGCCGGATTTCCGCACCTGTATTTTCCGTCAAATCCGGAAGTGCCGCAGCATTTTGCAGATGCCTGTAAGGCGTACCGAAAGGAGCGGTTGTCATGCTGATTTTGGTTACCGGCGGCGCAGGCAGCGGAAAGTCTCAGTTTGCCGAGCGTCTCAGCATGGCACTGAAACAAGAGCCGTTTCGCTATATCGCCACCATGCAGATCTGGGATGCAGAGTGTAGGGCAAGAGTTGCCAAACATCGGCAGCAGCGTGCCGGAAAAGGATTCCGGACGCTGGAGATTCCGTCCCACCTGGCAGAACAGGCGGAAACGCTTTCTCCCGGCGGTACGGCACTGCTGGAATGTCTCAGCAATCTGCTTGCCAACGAACAGTTTGGCGAGGGTGCAGATGACCCGGCGCAGACTGTTCTGGACGGCATTGCTGCACTGTATCAAAAGGTGCAGCACCTGGTGATCGTCACGAACGAAGTATTTTCCGATGGTACGCCGGAAGATGCGTCCATGCGGCAGTATCTGCAATATCTGGGACGCATCAACTGCAGGATCGCAGCACAGGCGGATGTTGTGATCGAATGCTGCGCCGGTTGTCCGCTGATTTGGAAAGGAGAAGAACAATATGATAAAATCCTGGATAGAATCCCTGCTGATCGCACTTTCCATGTATAGCGCACTTCCGGTGAAGTGTCTGAACTGGACGGAAAAGAACCTGCGCAATGCCATGGTGTTTTTTCCGCTGGTGGGACTGCTGTGCGGTGTGGGTTTGTTTGTGGTATGGACGGTCTGTGAACTGCTGCACGTGGGCGCAGTGCTGTTCGGCGTTCTGGCAGTGCTGAGCGGCGTGCTGATTACCGGCGGCATTCATCTGGACGGATTCTGTGATACGGCAGATGCGCTGTATTCCAGACGGCCCCAGGAAGAAAAACTGCGCATTCTGAAAGACCCCAACTGCGGACCGTTTGCCGTATTCAGCGTAGTTCTGGCGCTGCTGGTCAGCTTAGGCGCATATGTGCAGATCTACCAGACCCAGAACCGCAGTTTTGTCTGGCTGCTGACAGGGGTATTTGTCTTGTCACGTTGTCTCAGCGGCTTGTCCGTTACGGCACTGCCCATTGCGCCGTCCAGCTCACTGGCGAAAACCTTTGGCGAAAGCGCCGGAAAACACGTGCGTGTTATTCTGGTCATTGTGTACGGCGTTGTGGGACTGCTGACTGTGCTGTTCTGGGATTGGCTGGCGGTCGTTCTGGCGTGGATCGGGCTGCTTGTTTTCTTCGGCTGTTCGCATATGGCGAAGAAACAGTTCGGCGGCATTACCGGCGATCTGGCAGGCTTTTTCCTGGTGCTGTGTGAGACGGTCTGCCTGCTGGGTGCGGCACTGCTGGGAGGCGTCCTGGCATGAGACTGATCCTGGGCGGCTATGCCAACGGCAGGACAGTCTATGCCATGCAAAAGTATCAGCTGACGGCGCAGGACTGCTTTGATGCGTCGCAGCAGCCCTTGACGGACTGGCAGGGACAGCGGCTGATTCTGCACGTGGAATCTTTGACGGCACGCTGGCTGACCGAGGGGAAAGACCCAGGAGAGGAAATTCAGCCCTGGCTGGAAAAATGGAAAAACGCTGTGGTCATCAGCCAGGAAGTGGGCTGCGGACTTGTGCCGGTCGAACCGGAACAGCGCCGGTTTCGTGAGGCAGTGGGACGTTTGAACTGTCTGCTGGCAGAATCTGCGGAGACTGTGGAGCGTGTCTGCTGCGGCTTGGGAATGCGATTGAAATAGGAGGAAAAAGTCTGTGTGGATCTTGTGCAGTACAGCGCTGGGATTTTTGCTGGATCTCTGTTTCGGAGATCCCCGGTGGCTGCCGCATCCGGTCGTGCTGATCGGAAAAAGCATTTCTCGCCTGGAACGGTTTCTGCGCCGGAAGTTTCCCCAGACTCCGGAAGGGGAACGCCGTGCCGGGGTGATTCTGGCGGCAGCCATTCCGCTGGGAAGTCTGTTGCTCTCTCTGGGCATTCTGCTTTTGGCGTACCGCATTTCGTTCTGGCTCTGGTTTGTGCTGCACACATTCTGGGCGTATCAGATTCTTGCGGCACGCTGTCTGGAACGGGAAAGCGACAAGGTGTACCGCCTTCTTGCGGCTGGCGATCTGCCCGGTGCAAGAGTACAGCTTTCCTACCTGGTGGGACGTGATACCACTCAGCTGACGGCGGAAGAGGTCACAAAGGCCTGTGTGGAGACTGTAGCGGAAAACACATCTGACGGCGTGACTGCGCCGCTGCTGTATCTGATGATCGGCGGTGTGCCGCTGGGATTTTGCTATAAGGCAATCAACACGCTGGATTCTATGGTGGGTTACCGCAATGCAAAATATCTTCACCTGGGCAGGGCATCTGCAAAGCTGGATGATGCGGCGAACTGGCTGCCGTCCCGTATCTGCGGACTGCTGCTGACGGTTTCTGCCTTTTTGCTGCGCCTGGACGGGAAAAACGCCTGGCGTATATTTCGCCGTGACCGGAGAAACCATCTGTCTCCCAACTCTGCGCAGACAGAATCCGCCGCAGCCGGTGCGCTGGGAATCCAGCTGGGCGGAACGCATATCTATTTCGGCGACGTGGTGGAAAAGCCCACCATCGGCGATGCGGTTCGTTTGGCAGAACCAGAGGACATTCGCCGCACCAATGGGATGATGTTTGCGGCGTCTGGTTTGTCGCTTTTGGGATTTGGTCTGCTGCGGTTTGCCGCAGTGCTGCTGTTTCGATGAGGAGGTGTGCCTATGCCCCGGCATGGCGGTGATATTTACAGCTTTCAAAAGCAGGAGAAACCGTTGCTGGATTTTTCTGCCAATATTAACCCGCTTGGCGTGCCGGATGTGTTGCGCAGTGCGATCGTGAATGTGGTGGATTTCCTGGTGCATTATCCAGACCCGGCACAGCGCAGACTGCGGCAGGCTCTGGCAGAATTTCACGGCAAAACCCCGGAACAGATCGTCTGCGGAAACGGCGGCGCAGATGTGATCTTCCGCACGGTTCGTGCTGTGTCGCCGAGCCACGCACTGATTCCCGTGCCGGCATTTTCGGAATATGCGGCGGCGCTTGCTGAAATCGGATGCCGTGTTACCTACTGGAAAATGCCGTTTCCGTATCAGCTTGACGAGACGATTCTGAAAGCGCTGGAATGCGGCTCTTATGATTTTCTGGCGCTCTGCAATCCCAACAATCCCACGGGAACGGGAATGCTGGAACGCATTCTGTGCCTTGCCGCAGAAAAACACATCTTTGTGCTGCTGGACGAATGCTTTTGCGATATGGCAGAAACAGAGCCGGGAATCCGTTCCATGCTGCCCTGTCTGGAACAGTATCCGCACGTTTTGGTGCTGAAATCGCTGACAAAGCTGTATGCCATTCCGGGACTGCGTCTGGGCTACGGACTCTGTGCGGATACAGAGCTTGTGGAAAAGATCCGGCAGACCGGGCAGCCCTGGCCGGTAAATACGTTGGCGGAAGAGGCTGGAATCGCAGCACTGCACGCAGAAGAATACCGGGAAAAATCGCTTTCGTTTTTGCAGGACGAGCGCTGGCGGCTGTACGATGAACTGGGAAAGCTGGGATTTCGGGTATGGAAACCCAGCGCCAACTTTGTCTTTTTCCGGGCAGAGGGATGCCCCGATCTGGACGAGCGGCTGATACCGTACGGCATTTTGCTGCGGCACTGTGATAACTATGTAGGACTGGGCGTCGACGATTACCGTGCGGCAGTTCGCCTGCCGGAAGAAAATGCGTATCTGCTGCGTTGTCTGCGGCAGGTTATGGAGGAGGTTTTATTGTGGTGGCAAAATCGCTGATGGTGCTGGGGACCATGTCCTCTGCCGGAAAAAGCTTTATCACTGCCGGGCTGTGCCGCATCTTTCGGCAGGACGGCTGGAAAACCGTGCCGTTTAAGTCCCAGAACATGGCACTCAATTCGTACATCACACAGGACGGCAAGGAGATGGGACGGGCGCAGGTCATGCAGGCAGAGGCGGCAGGCGTTCAGCCGGATGCCCGGATGAATCCCATTCTGCTGAAACCCACCAGCGACAGCGGCTCACAAGTCATTGTCAACGGAGAAATTTACGGAACGATGCGTGCGCAGGAGTACTACACGAAAAAGCAGGAACTCGTTCCGCATATCCTGCGTGCCTACCGCTCACTTGCAGAAGAAAATGATATTATTGTGCTGGAGGGCGCAGGAAGTCCGGCGGAGATCAATTTGAAATCGGTGGATATCGTGAATCTGGGCATGGCGGAGCTTTCCGATTCTCCGGCAATTCTGGTGGGAGACATTGACCGTGGCGGCGTGTTTGCGGCGCTCTACGGAACGATTATGCTCCTGGACGAGGCGGAGCGCCGCCGCATCCGTGGCGTTGTTATCAACAAGTTTCGTGGTGATGTGGAGATTCTGAAACCGGGGCTGAAGATGCTGGAAGATCTGACTGGCATCCCGGTTCTCGGCGTTGTACCGTATCTGCCGCTGGAACTGGATGATGAGGACAGCCTTTCAGAACGGCTGATGCAGAAAAAAGCAGACGAAAGCGCACTTTTGGATGTGGCTGTGATCCGGCTGCCCCGTATCTCGAACTTTACCGATTTTGAGGCGCTGGAACAGGTGGACGGCGTTTCGGTTCGCTATGTGCCAAAGCGTAGCGAACTGGGAATGCCGGATGTGATCCTGCTTCCGGGAACCAAAAGCACCATGGCAGATCTCCGGTGGCTGCGGCAGAGCGGTCTGGAGGCGGCAATTCTCAAGTGTCATGAAAAAGGCATCTTTCTCATGGGCATCTGCGGCGGATTTCAGATGCTGGGGCAGACGCTTTCTGACCCGGAACACGCCGAAGACGGCGGCACACTGCGTGGCATGGGTTTGCTGGAGACCGAAACGGTCTTTCGGTCTCAGAAACAGCGCAGCCAGACAGCCGGCGTGATTTCCGGCGTTTCCGGAATGCTGGAATCCCTTTCCGGCTGTCCGGTCACCGGCTATGAGATCCACATGGGCGAAACAGTCTGCACCGGAAACGGTGTGCCTTTTGTGCATTTGCAGGACGGCAGAGCCGACGGCTGTGTCAGTGCGGACGGGACAGTCTGCGGCACATACCTCCACGGCATTTTTGATGCGCCGGAATTTTCGGCAAAGCTGGTGCAGCTGCTGTTGGAGAAAAAGGGCATCTCCGGGACAGCTGTTCCGCAGCTGGACTTTGCTGCCCGGAAAGAGCAGGAGTACGACAAGCAGGCAGATCTGCTCCGAAAAAACCTGGACATGGAGCAGATCTACGCCATCCTGGAACAATGGGGAAAACCGGAATGAAACGGTTGCGGGAAGGATATACCACGGGTGCCTGTGCCGCCGGCGCAAGCCTGGCATCTGTGCTGTGGCAGACCACAGGCAGCTGCCCGGAGTGGGTGGAACTGGTAGTGCCTGCCGGAAAAAAACTGCGTCTGGCGATACAGCCCGGTGCGACGTACACCTGCGGCGTGAGAAAAGACGGCGGCGACGACCCGGATGAGACCAACGGCTGTCTGGTAAATACCGCTGTGCAGATTCTGCCGGAGGACGGCGCTGTGCAGTTCCGTGCCGGAGAAGGCGTGGGCGTTGTGACCCGAAAAGGACTGAAACTTCCGCCGGGCGAATCGGCGATCAATCCTGTGCCGAGAGAGATGATCGAAAAGGCGGTGCGCTCTGTGATCGGCGCAAAAGGTGCGGTGGTGACGGTTTCCGTACCGGACGGAGAACGCATTGCACAAAAAACGTTTAACGGACGGCTGGGCATCGAAGGCGGTATCTCCATTCTGGGGACAACCGGCATTGTGCGCCCTATGAGCGAAGAGGCTGTCCGGGAGTCGCTGTCGCTGGAACTTTCCATGTGCCGGGCAGAGTATGGAAAGGTGTGTGCCTTTGTGACAGGATACGCCGGGGAATCCTGGCTGAGAGGGCAGTATCCGGATGCCGGCCCCATCGTCCTTTGCAGCAATTATCTGGGCTTTCTGCTGGACTGTGCCGAGGAGATGGGCTTTACCGGCGTGTTGTTGGCAGGCAGACCGGGCAAGCTGGTGAAACCGGCAGCAGATATCATGTACCTGCACAGCCACACCGCCGGCGGACAGCGTGAGGTGCTATGCACCCATGCGGCGCTTGCCGGAGCAGACCAGATGCAGGTGCGGCAGCTGTATCAGTGCAACACCACACGGGAAATGACAGAACTGCTGCGGCAGTTCCCGTTCGGCGAACAGGTGTGGCAGTCCGTGGCGGAAAGCGTCTGTGAAAACTGTATGCGGCGCACACATGGCAGGGTGCAGGTGGGACTGATCCTTCTGGATGATTCCGACCGTATCCTGGCAGAGAGCAGCCGGGCGGCGCAAATACGAAAGGAGTGGTTGGTGTGCAGCATGAACTGATCTTGGCAGGCGGCGGCAGCGGCACAGCGGATTATCTGCTGCCGGCGGCAAAAAAAGCGCTGGAGTCGGCGGACTGTGTAATTGCATCGGAGCGGTTTCTGTCACTGCTGGAAGTCAAAAAGGCGAGACCGATGGGAAACATTTCCCAGCTGCTGCAGGAACTCCCCGAACTGCTGGAAACCGAACGCATCGGCATTGTGGTGTCCGGTGATCCGCTGCTGTACAGTCTGTGCCGCACGATTCAAAACCGATATCCGGAACTGGGAATGCAGGTGATTCCAGGCGTTGGTTCATTACAGCTGCTGGGTGCGGCGTTCGGGCTGACCATGGAGCAGGCAGAGATTCGCAGCATCCACGGACGGGAATGCAGTCCGGGGACGATTGCTTATGCCGTGTCGGAACACGCTGAGACATTTTTCTTCTGTTCCGGGACGCAGGGGCCACGGGAAATTGCCCAGTCGCTTTTGGCATATGGGCTGGCGGATACGGAGATCTTTGTCGGCGCCGATCTGACCTATCCCACCCAGCAGCTCTGGCACGGCACGCCGGAACAGGCGGCAGAACGTCCGAATCCGAAACTCTGTGTGGCGGCGGTGCGCAATCTGCACCCGAAACCGACAGCACGTCTGGGACTGCTCCCGGACAGTGCGTTTCTGCGGAATCGTTCGCCGATGACCAAAGAGGAAGTCCGGGCGGTGGTGCTGTCCAAGCTGCGGCTGAAACCGGATGCGGTGGTCTGGGATCTGGGTGCCGGAACGGGGAGTGTGTCCATCGAATGCGCCCGGATGTGTCCCTTTGGGACGGTGTATGCCGTGGAATATAAGCCGGCGGCGCTGGAAATCCTGGAAAAGAACAAAGCATTCTTTCAGACGGAAAATTTGCAGATCATTCCCGGCAGAGCGGAAGAGCAGAGCGGCAGTCTGCCTGTGCCGGACTGTGTCTTTCTGGGCGGCAGTGACGGCGCAGCACCGGAACTGATAGAGCATCTGTGCCAATTGAAACAGCCGGTGCGTCTTGTGGCAAGCGCAGTGACCCTGGAAACCCAGGCGGAACTGTTTCCGCTGCTGCAAAAGCTGCCGCAGTTTGAGGTGATACAGCTGGCAGTCAGCTGCGGCAGACCGGTGGGGAATTATCACATTCTGGAAAGCAATCATCCGGTGCTGTTATTTTCATGTATGACAAAGGAGTAAGCGATGGGAAAAGGAATATTTTACGCCGTGAGCGTCGGGGCAGGAGACCCGCTGGATATGACGCTGCGTGCCAAGCAGGTGCTGGAACAGGCAGATGTGGTGGTCGCTCCGGTCACCAGGCAGGGCAGCGCATCTGCGGCATACACCATAGCGGCGCAGGCGGCAGACTTGTCCCGTGCGCAGATCCTGGAAATGCTGTTTCCCATGAAAGCACATACGGATTATCGGGAACGCCTGCGCTCCGGCATTTTGCAGCCGGTCTGTGCGGCATTGGACGAGGGAAAGCTGGTGGCGATGGTAACGCTGGGGGATGCCTCCGTGTACAGCACGGCATCCTATGTGCGGCAGCTTTTGGAGGAAAAGGGATACGAGACCCGGGTTGCCGCCGGTGTGCCGTCCTTTTGTGCCGGCGCAGCCAAGGCAAAGCAGAGCCTTTGCGAAAACGGGGAGACGCTGGGAATCTTGCCCGGCGTGGCATCCCGGGAAGTCCTGGAACAGGCGTTCGATGAATTCGACAATCTGGTGATTATGAAAGCCGGAAGGGCGCTGTCCTGGCTGCTGCCGCTTCTGGAAGAACGGGGACTTCTGGAACACACCACAATGCTCCGGGATGTGGGCATGGCATCGGAATATGTGGGCAGTCCCCAGGCAGAACCGTATTCCTATTTTACGACCCTGCTGATTCGGCAGAGAGGAGAATGACATGGTATATTTTGTTGGTGCAGGCGCCGGAGACCCGGAACTGTTGACGCTCAAAGGAAAACGGCTCATCGACCATGCGGACACCTTGATCTATGCCGGTTCGCTGGTGAATCCGGAGGTTCTGGCTGGGCGAAAGCCGTCCTCTAAGGTGTACGACAGCGCCGGGATGACGCTGGAAGAGGTGCTTGCGGTCATGAAAGAGACCGAGCAGGCAGGCGGCACAACAGTGCGTGTCCATACCGGAGATGCGTCTATTTACGGGGCGATACGGGAACAGCTGGATGCACTGGACAAGCTGGGAATCGCTCATGAAGTCGTACCGGGCGTCAGCTCTTTTCTGGCGGCTGCGGCTGCCATGCAGAAAGAATACACCCTGCCGGAAGTGACACAGACTGTGATACTGACACGGATGGAAGGCAGAACGCCTGTGCCGGAACGGGAACGTATCGAAGAGTTGGCAAAGCATCGTGCAACCATGGTGATCTTCCTCTCTGTGGGACGGATTGCGGAGCTGGCAGAACGGCTGAAAACCGCTTATCCGGAGACAACGCCGGTGGCTGTGGTCTATAAGGCAAGCTGGCCGGATGAGACTATCGTCACCGGAACACTGGCAGATATTGCGGAAAAGGTGCAGGCAGCCGGCATTACCAAGACGGCGCTGGTGACAATAGGCGATTTCCTGGGGGACAGCTACGCATTGTCCAAGCTGTACGATAAGACCTTCACCCACGAGTACCGGCAGGGGAAAGACGCATGAAAACGGCGTATTTCTGGCTGACGCCCCAGGGAGAACAGCTGGCGCTGCGGCTGCAAGAGGCATTTGGCGGCACAATAGAACCCAAGGCTGCATTCGATGCGGCAGTGCGGCGTGATTTCGCCGCCTGTGACTTGCTGGTATTCATTATGGCATCGGGCATTGCCGTGCGGAAGATTGCACCGCTGGTGCAGTCGAAAGCATCTGACCCGGCAGTGCTGGTTCTCGACCAGCAGGGAAAATATGTAATCAGTCTGCTGTCCGGACACCTGGGCGGCGCCAATGCCGCTGCCCGGCGCTTTGCCGCCTATCTGGGCGGTGAGGCTGTCATTACCACGGCAACGGATGTGGCGGGTGTTCCGGCGTTCGATCTGTTTGCCAAACAAAATGACCTTGTGATCGAGAATCTGCACGAGCTGAAGCACATCAGCAGCGCTCTGGTGGCTGAGGAAAAGATTACACTTCTGACAGATCTGCCCGTAGAACTAGATGCCTTTTCGGAGAATATCGTGCCGGAAACCCATCCTGTACAGCCCTGTGCCGTGGTGATTTCGGACCAGCTCCGGGACTGCCGGGCAGAGCATACGCTGTATCTGCGGCCGAAAAGTCTGGTGCTGGGTGTGGGATGCAAAAAGAACATTGCGCCGGAGCATCTGGAACAGTGCTTTTTGCGGTTTCTGGAAGAGCATCGGCTGAGCCGGCTGTCTGTGGCGAAGATTGCTACAGTTGCGCTGAAACAAAACGAGCCGGCGATTCTGGCACTGTGTGAGAAATACCGGATTCCGCTGGAAATCGTCTTGGATGATGCGATTCTGGGATGCAATTATCCCTTTGCCGCATCGCCGTTTGTGCAGCAGGTCACGGGGTTGTCGTCTGTTTCGGAGGCATCGGCGTATCTGGCATCCGGCTGCGGCGAAGTGCTGACCGGAAAGGTGAAATACAGCGGCGTGACATTTGCCGCCTGCCGGAAGAAACTGCCGGCACTGCGATGGAAAGGGGAAACTTCATGAAACCTTTGATTTATGTTGTGGGCTTTGGACCCGGAGACCGTCCGTATATGACACAGCAGGCGATCGACGCTGTGACACAGGCAGATCTGGTCGTGGGATATACCACATATATTCGGCTGCTGGAGGAGCAGTTCCCGGAACTGCGCTATTATGCTACACCCATGCGGAAAGAGACCGACCGCTGCCGGGCGGCAGTCGAGGCTGCGCTGACCGGGAAAACCGTGGCGCTTGTCTCCAGCGGTGACAGCGGCATTTATGGCATGGCAGGCGTACTTCTGGAAATTGCGGCGGAGATGCAGGCGGATGTGGAAATCATTGCCGTGCCGGGCGTTACGGCGGCAAGTGCGGCGGCGGCAGTCCTGGGCGCACCGCTGATGCACGATTTTGCGGTAATCAGTCTCAGCGACTGCATGACGCCGCTGGAACTGATCTGGCGGCGTGTGTCCCTGGCGGCAGAGGCAGATTTCGTGATCTGCCTGTACAATCCGAAGTCCCGTTCCCGGACGGAGTATCTGGCGCAGGCGGCGGTGCTGATCGGACAGCACCGCTCGCCGGACACACCGGTGGGCATTGTGCGGAATGCCGGACGTGCCGAGGAAAAGGCGTGGATCACCACGTTGAAAAAGCTGCCGGAAGAACCGGTGGATATGTTCTGTGTGGTGCTGATCGGCAACTCCCAGACATACGTGCAGAACGGGAAAATGATTACACCCCGTGGCTACTGCATCCACCCGGAGACACAGGCGTGAAAGGGCTGCGGCTTGCGGTAATTGCCGGGACGAGTGAGGCGACCGATCTCATTGCCGTCTTGCCGGAGCAGGACTGCGTCACCGCCTTTGCAGCAACGGAATACGGGAAAACGATTCTGGAAGGGCAGCACTGCACGGTGCGTGTGGGACGGCTGGATGCGGATGGCTTTCGCTTTGCACTGCGTGGGATGGATGCGGTAATAGATGCGTCCCATCCCTTTGCACAGGTGGTTACGGAAACGGTGCGGCAGGTCTGCGCAGAACTGGAACTGCCGTATTTCCGGCTGGGACGGCAGAAGATGACCTACGATTACAGTCGGGTCATCCGGGTGGAAAGCAAGGAACAGGCGGCGGCTTGTCTTGCGGCAATTCCCGGAAATATCCTGCTGACTACCGGGGTGAATACGCTTTCCTTTTATGAGAAAGCGATTCCGGATTTCAGCACCGAGAATCCTGGATACGCCGGATTCCCGACGGGCGGCGGCAGATTCCAAAGCGCATCTCATTTTTGCAATGCCGCCGTTTTCCAAAGAGGATACGCTGGAACTGTTGGAAAAATATCACATTGCGGTGCTGGTCTCCAAGGACAGCGGCAGGCGTGGCAGTGTGGCAGAAAAAATGGATGCGGCAAAACAAATGGACATTCCGGTAGTGCTGCTGGGTGCGCCGGAAGAGGAAGTTCACGCCATTTCACAGGTGCTGGAATCCTTAGACAGATACCGGAAAGGAGAAACAGATGGAGACACTGTATCATAAGCCGATGGAGATCGAATCCCGGAGCATGGCGATCATTGAGGAGAATCTCACGGGCGTGGAGATCCCGGAGCCGGAGCGGAGCATTCTCAAGCGGGTGATCCATACCACGGCGGATTTTGACTATGTGGAGAACCTGTGCTTTTCCAGGGATGCGGTATCTTCGGCGAAAAAGGCACTGCAAAACGGGGCGCATATTGTGACCGATACCAATATGGCGCTTTCCGGCATCAACAAGCGCTCTCTGCATCAGCTGGGATGCCAGGCGCACTGCTTTATGTCCGACCCGGATGTTGCTGCTGCGGCGAAAGCACGCGGCGTGACACGGGCGATGGTTTCCATGGAAAAGGCGTGCAGTCTGGACGGCGATCTGATCTTTGCGGTGGGGAACGCACCCACAGCGTTGATACAGCTGGATGAACTGATTCGGGCAGGAAAGCTTTTGCCGAAACTGATTATCGGCGTGCCGGTGGGATTTGTGAATGTGGTTGAGGCAAAGGAATTGATTCTGGCGCAGGAGCAGGTACCCTATATTGTGGCAAAGGGCAGAAAAGGCGGCAGCAATGTGGCAGCGGCGATCTGCAACGCACTGCTGTATCAGCTGTACCGGTAAATTTGAACAAAACATATAAATTGAATCGGTTTTGTAAAGCAGTCCTGGAAAGGGCTGCTTTTTTTGCAAAAAGGCTTGCCAATTGACAGAAAATATGGTATAGTAGAATGGTACGGCATCATCCTGGTGCTGTACAGTGACAAAGGAGTTCTTTCGGGGACTCTGTTTTACGAACAATTGGCAGCAGATGTCAGGGAAGCAGGTGAGAATCCTGCACAGTTCCGCTACCGTGTCGGGGAGTGCCATGCAGATGCCACTGGAATCTTATGATTCCGGGAAGGCGCATGGAATACGGTGAACCGAAGCCGGGATACCGGTCTGCTGTTTTGGAATAAAATCCCATCTACGAGAATAGAAGAAATTGTTGGTGCATCCGGTTTTCTGCGCTTTGCGGCTATGTCGCAAAGGCAAGGCTTTGTGTACCCATATGCTGTTTCCCGTGTTCTTCTGGAATCACGGGTTTTTTGATGTTTGCTGATCGGAGGCGTGTAATGCAGATCGTATTTATCCGGCACAGCATGACTGCCGGCAATCTGGAACGGCGCTATATCGGCTGCCGGACAGATGAGCCGCTCTGTGAGGCGGGCATTTCTCTGGCACAGCAGAAAACGGCGGAAATTCGTCAGACATTTCCCATGCCGGAAGTGGTTCTGACCAGTCCCATGCGGCGCTGTGTCCAGACGGCGGAGATCCTTTTTCCGGACACGCCGAGAGAAATAGTATATGGTTTGCAGGAGTGCGACTTCGGAGACTTTGAAGGGAAGAACTATGCAGAACTGTCCGGAGATCCGGCGTATCAGGCATGGATCGACAGCGGCGGAACGCTGGCTTTTCCCAGCGGAGAATCCAGAGCGGCATTTTTGCAGCGATGCTGTCAGGCATTGGAACAGGCTTTGCAGCGGCAGCAGCATCAGACAGTTGCCGCAGTGGTACACGGCGGTACGATCATGGCTGTGCTTTCTGCACTGGAAGAACAGCAAAAGCCGTACTTTTCGTGGCAGGCAGGACACTGTGAACCGATCCTCTGTACTGTGACTGGTACAGAACCACTGCGGCTGCGGCAGCAGCTGACGGAAAGGAGCTGAGAAAAGAAATGTGTATCTATATGGCAGGCGTGGACGTGCATTCCGCAGACGTTTCAGAAAGAGAACGCTTTGCATTTTCGGAAGAGCAGGTGCGGCATATCCTGCAGGAACTGGTGCAGAAAGACGGCATCAGCGGCGCAGTATTGCTGGCAACCTGTAACCGAACAGAACTGTATCTCTCCGTACAGTCTGACCGGGAACGGACGGAAAACAATGCAGCAGAACGTCAGCCGGCAGAGCAGATTTCCCCGGCGCAGCTCCTGCAGCACTATGCCGGTTCTTCGGCAGAACCGCCGCACATCCTGGTGCGAACAGAACTGGACGCAGCGCAGCACCTCATGGAGGTTGCCTGCGGTCTGCATTCCCAGATCCTGCATGAGGAACAGATCGTAACGCAGGTGGGACGTGCGGTGGAATTGGCAAGAGAATGCCATACCACAGACAGTGTGCTGGACACGCTGTTCCGGACGGCAGTTTCTGCCGGGAAGGACGCACAGAACCAGGTTTCGGTCTCACAGGTGCCGCTCTCTGTCTCTTATGGGGCAGTGCAGCAGCTGGAACAGTGCATCGGAAAACTGGATGGAAAAAGCTGCCTTGTGATCGGAAACGGCAGCATGGGACGACTGGCGGCATCACTATTGGTACAGCGTGGCTGCCGGGTGTTTATGACACTGCGTTCCTATCATCACGGGGAAACGGTGATCCCCTTTGGGGTGAAACCGATTCCCTATGAACAGCGCTTTGCACAGATGGAAAACTCGGAAATCGTCATTAGTGCAACACGCAGTCCGCATTATACCATTTTCAGCGATCAGCTGAAAGCGCTTTCCCGAAAGCCACGGTTTCTGCTGGATCTGGCAATGCCCAGAGACATTGAGCCGACCTGCGGCGAGACAGACGGCGTGACCCTGTGGGATCTGGATGACCTGCACAGTGATGCTGCGCCGGACGCTGCCGCTCTGGCAGCGCTGCACCAAATCGCAGAACAGTATGCGGACAATTTTCAGATGTGGCGCAATTACCGGGATTCTGTCCCGTATATGCAGCAGCTGAAAGAACTGACCACGCAGCGTATCCTGCACAGTACTACCGCCGCACCCTATGCGGAACTGCCGCAGCTGGAAGAGATCGTCCGGCTCGTGACGGAAAAGACGGTGGATATGCTGATGGGCAGCATGAAATCAGAGATCACGCCGGAGCTGTTACAGCAGAGCTGTGCGAAGATCAGAGACAGAGGAAGATTTTGAAAGCCATGGAAGAGACGATTCGTATCGGCAGCCGTGCCAGCCGTCTGGCGGTCATACAAAGTGAACTGGTGATGGCAGAGATCCGGCGCATTCAGCCGGCGGTAAAGCTTGAACTGGTGACCATGAAAACCACCGGTGACAAAATTCTGAACAAGACCCTGGACAAGATCGGCGGAAAGGGACTTTTCTTAAAGGAACTGGATGCCGCACTTCTGGAAAAACAGGTGGACATTTGTGTCCATAGTCTGAAAGATGTGCCGGCGCAGGAAAATCCGCTGCTGCCCATCGGAGCGTATTCCCAACGGGAAGCGCCGGCGGATGTGCTGGTGCTTCCGCAAGGACAAACCCGGCGTGATCCGGCGCTGCCTGTGGGATGTGCCGGGGCAAGGCGTGCCATGCAGTTTCAGAAACTGTTTCCGGATGCGGTCGTAAAGCCGGTGCGTGGCAATGTTCTGACACGGCTGGAAAAGCTGGATCGTGGCGAATACGGAGCGCTGCTGCTGGCAGAGGCTGGGCTGAACCGGCTGAGGCTGGCGGAGCGAATCTCTTATCGTTTTTCGCCGGAGGAAATGGTGCCGGCTGCCGGACAGGGTATCATGGCGATCCAGACCCGTGCAGGCGAATATGCCGGGCTGCTGCGGCAGCTGAACCATGAAGATGCCGCATTCTGTGCCGGAACGGAACGGCGCTTGTCCGGACTGCTGGGCGGCGACTGTTCTGCACCGGTGGGGTGCTATGCAAAGCTGCACGGGGACGATTTCACGCTCTATGGCTTTTCCGGCATTGACGGAACGCCGAGATCCGGCAAAGTACAAGGCAAACGAGAGGACGCCGAGGCGCTGGTACAGGCGCTGGCGGCGCAGTTGAGTAAGAAGGTGTCCATATGAATTTGATCAATCGTCCACGCCGGCTGCGAAACGGCGCACTGCTTCGCAGCATGGTGCGGGAAACCCGTATTTCTGCGGATACGCTGATCTATCCCATGTTTGTACAGGACGGGGAGAATATCCGGGAAGAGATCCCGTCTATGCCCGGACAGTATCGCTGGAGTCTGGATCGTGTGGATGAGCTTTTGCAGCAGGTGACGGATTCCGGGGTAAAGAGCGTTCTGCTCTTCGGGATCCCTGCGGAAAAGGATGAAATCGGCAGCAGCGCATGGCAGCCGGACGGCATTGTGCAGCGTGCAGTGCGTCATATCAAGGCGGCATTTCCGCAGCTGTATGTCATTACCGATGTTTGTATGTGTGAGTATACCTCTCACGGACACTGCGGCATTCTCTGCGGTCACGATGTGGATAACGACAAGACGCTGGAGGTTCTGGCGAAAACGGCGCTGTCCCATGTACAGGCAGGAGCGGATATGGTCGCACCGTCCGATATGATGGACGGCAGAGTGGCACGCATCCGGCAGGTGCTGGACGAAAACGGCTATGTGAACACGCCCATCATGTCCTATTCCGTCAAGTATGCCTCGGCATTCTATGGCCCGTTCCGGGATGCGGCAGGTTCTGCGCCGGCGTTCGGCGATCGGAAAAGCTATCAGATGGATCCCCACAATGCACGGGAGGCGCTGCTGGAGGCAGAACTGGACGTGCAGGAGGGTGCAGATATTTTGATGGTAAAGCCGGGCATGGCGTATCTGGATGTGCTGCGGTCGCTGAAGGAAAAGTTTCACCAGCCTGTGGCGCTGTACAGCGTCAGTGGTGAGTATGCCATGATCCAGGCGGCAGCGGCTGCCGGCTATATCGACCGGGAGGCTGTGATCTGTGAGTCGGCTGTTTGTATGTACCGTGCCGGCGCAGATCTGCTCATCACCTATTTTGCTATGGAACTGGCGCAGTATATTCGGGAAGGGAGAATCGGATAATGGAACAGATGCAGATCACACATTCTGAGGAACTCTACTCCCGTGCCAAAGAACTGATGCCCGGCGGCGTCAATTCGCCGGTACGTGCATTTCAGTCCGTGGGCGGAACGCCGAGATTTATCCAGCGTGCCAAAGATCAGTACCTCTACGACGAGGACGGCAACGCTTATATTGATTATATTGGTTCCTGGGGTCCGATGATCCTGGGGCATAACCCGGACGTGGTGCTGGAGGCAGTACGCAGCCAGCTGGAAAACGGTCTCAGCTACGGCGCTGCTACAGCGCTGGAAGTGGAAATGGCAGAACTCATTCACGAGATCGTTCCCTGTGTGGAAATGATGCGCATGGTAAATTCCGGTACTGAGGCAGTGATGAGTGCGGTTCGTGCTGCACGGGGCTTTACCGGACGGGACAAGATCGTCAAGTTCGAGGGCTGCTATCACGGTCATGCAGACGCCATGCTGGTGAAGGCTGGTTCCGGTGTCATGACTGCCGGAATCCCCGATTCCAGCGGCGTGCCGAAGGGCTGCACCCAGGACACGCTGTCTGCGGTGTACAATGACCTGAACAGCGTGGAACAGCTGTTCCGGCAGTATCCGCAGGAGATCGCCTGCGTGATCGTAGAACCGGTGGCAGCCAATATGGGTGTTGTCGCACCGGAAAAGGGCTTTTTGCAGGGACTGCGGCAGCTGTGCGACCAGTACGGCGCACTTCTGATTTTTGATGAAGTCATTACCGGTTTCCGGTTACAGCTGGACGGCGCTGTGGGTCACTTTGGCATTATGCCGGATATGGTGACCTACGGCAAGATCATCGGCGGCGGTATGCCTGTGGGCGCTTACGGCGGCAGACGGGAGATCATGCAGCTGGTGGCACCGCTGGGGTCTGTGTACCAGGCAGGTACGCTCAGCGGCAATCCGGTGGCAATGCGTGCCGGACTGACACAGCTGCGCTATTTGCAGGCACACCCGGAGGTATATCACCAGGTGGGATTTTTGTCTCACCGGCTGCGCAGCGGTCTGGAGGATATCATCCGCCGGCACCATGCGCCGTGTACCGTAAACGGGATCGGTTCGCTGTCCTGCCTGTACTTTACACCGGAAAAGGTGCGGAACTATGCGGATGCCAAAAAGGCAGACACCGCAAAGTTCCGGGAGTACTTTCACTTCATGCTGGATCGGGGCAATTATTTTGGTCCCAGCCAGTTTGAGGCAATTTTTGTATCGAACGCACATACGCTGCGTGAGATAGATAAAACGCTGGGAGATGCAGACGAATTTTTCGCTGCACACAGCGGAAACTGAGAACCTCTTTCTGTTCTCAGCCGGGAGCCAACGGAGAGGGGTTCCGAGAGGAGAGGTTTTCATATGAACAAACAAAATGGCTCTGCTTTGCAGAACCGCAGCACCGGAGGCATGACGGGATGTCGTGTGCTGGTGTCTGCCCTGGCAGTCTGTCTGCTGCTGTCTGATATGGCAGCAAGCGGCAAATTCGGTGCATCCGCAATGCACATCATGGAGGGCTATCTGCCTGCCGGATGGTGTATTGCGTGGGGTGCACTCTGTATTCCGTTCCTGGTGGCTGGTGCAGTCAGCCTGAAACGGAAGATCGCTTATCAGGGAAGAGTGAAGCTGCTGATCGCCCTGTGCGCAGCTTTCGTCTTTATCATTTCTTCCTTGAAGATCCCGTCGGTTACCGGCAGCTGTTCTCATGCCACCGGTACCGGACTGGGTGCAATTCTGTTCGGACCGTCCATCATGTCCGTGCTGGGCATTATCGTGCTGCTGTTCCAGGCGATCCTGCTGGCACACGGCGGTCTGACCACACTGGGCGCAAATACTTTTTCCATGGCGATTTTCGGACCGTTCGTTTCCTACGGGCTGTTCCGGCTGCTGAAAAAGTGCAAAGCGCCTATGGGTCTGGCAGTATTCCTGTCGGCAACCATCGGAGACATGGCAACCTATTGTCTGACTTCGGTACAGCTGGCGGCAGCATATCCCGGCGATAACTTCTGGGCATCCTTCGGAAAGTTTATCGCTGTCTTTGCACCGACTCAAGTCCCGATTGCCATTGCAGAAGGCATTCTGACTGTCATTGTGTACAATGTCATCCAGAAGAACTGCGCAAAGGAGTTGAAGGAACTGTCCGGCATTACAGTTTCCAACCCTGGACGTGGCAAGCTGTGGGCAAGAAATCTGGTTCTGGCATTTGGCGTTGTCCTGCTGGTGACCATTCCGCTGATGCTGCTGGGCAACAGTGAATTCGGCGGCTCGGATGATGCAGGCTCTACTGTGGTAGAAGAGATCAACGGCGGCTATACCCCGTGGTTTGAATCCTTCTGGGAACCGCCTTCGGGTGAGATCGAATCCCTGCTGTTCTGTGTACAGTCGGCGATCGGCGCAGGTATCTGCGGCTTTGTATTGGGACGCATCAGCCGAAAGCCAAAGGCGGAAACGGTATCTGCACCAACAGATTCTGAACCATCCGAAACTTCTGACTAACACAGGAGGCACAAGATGAAACGACACACACACAGCCATACCCACGGAGAACGCATTCTGATCGATGAGATCGCATATGCCTCGGCACTGCGCCAGGTTTCTCCGATGTGGAAAATTTTTGTGTCCCTGTATAGTCTGTTTCTGTGCCTGTCCTCACATACCTGGGTGATAAGCGTGCTGATCTTATGCGCCATGCTTATCGCTATGACTGCCATCGGGAAAACCCGGTGGCATCATATTATCCGCTTGATGCAGATTCCGCTGGCGTTTGTGATACTGGGATGTATCATGATCCTGCTACAGGTCTCACACCACGGCGAGAAAATGCTGCTGGCGATTCCCGTCGGCAGCTGGTATTTCGGCGTGACGGCAGAGAGCGTGCATCAGTTCGGGCAGGTATTTCTCCAGTGTCTGGCGGCGGTGAGCTGTCTGTACTTTCTGTCAACCTCCACCCCGATGACGGAGCTGTTTACGGCGCTGCGCCGGATGCACATTCCGGGATTTCTGGTGGAGATGATGGAACTGGTCTATCGGTATATTTTCGTGCTGCTGGAGGCGGCATCTCAGATACGAAATGCACAGGAGTGCCGTCTGGGATATGCTACGCTGAAAACCGGCTTCTATTCCACCGGGCAGCTGATCTCTAATCTGTTTCTCCGGGCATACCGGCAGGCAGACCGGACATATACCGCCATGGAATCCAGAGGGTATACAGACGAAGTGCGGACACTGGGACTGGCATATGAGACAAAGGGCTGGCAGAAAGGGCTTGCCGTCGGGTACAGCGTATTGCTGACGGCGGCAGTGCTGATTTGCAGAATAGGAGGCAGCAGATGGGGATTATTTTAGAGGCAGAGCATCTGACATATGGCTATGACGAAAAGCGTCACGCCATTGAAGATCTGTCCATTGCATTTGAAGAGGGTAAGACAACAGCGATCCTGGGTGCAAACGGCGCCGGAAAATCTACGCTGTTTCTGCATCTGAACGGTATTTTACAGCCGGAACACGGCGAGGTGCGCTTTCGTGGGCAGCCGATCTCTTATAAGAAAGCAGGGCTGCGGCAGCTGCGTTCCAAAGTGGGAATCGTGTTCCAGAACCCGGACGACCAGCTTTTTTCGGCGTCCGTGTACCAGGATATTTCCTTTGGTGCTGTGAACATGGGACTGCCGTCAGAGGAAGTGCATCGGCGTGTGAATGTGGTGATGGAACAAATTGGAATCACTTATCTGAAAGACCGTCCCACCCATTCCCTCAGTTTTGGGCAGAAA
>ERZ836358.1628-NODE-1628-length-20656-cov-7.456289_pt1 | contig 20656 bp, 18 predicted proteins | sample MGYA00519942_ERZ836358 | MGnify/ENA primary metagenome ERZ836358 (study PRJEB31850, sample SAMEA3708798) | human gut metagenome | biome: human gut; feature: human-associated habitat; material: faeces | place: China | collected 2014 ...
AGACCCGCTTTATCGCCACCATGAACTATGGCTACGCGGGCACCCGGGAGCTGAACGAGGCGCTGACCTCCCGCTTTGCGGTGGTGCAGATGCCTACCATCACCCAAGATAATCTGGAAAAGCTGCTGCGGGCGCAGTTCCCGGATCTTACCGCAAAATATGTACATCAATTCGCACTGCTGTTTCTGGACCTGCAGAAAAAGTGCGACAGTGCAGAAATTTCCACCAAAGCGCTGGATCTGCGCGGTATGCTGGACGCGCTGCGGCTGATTCGGCGGGGCATCCCGGCCGGGGCGGCGCTGGATATGGGCATCACCAACAAGGCCTTTGACTCCTACGAGCAGGGGCTAATCCGGGACGTGATCGCCGCGCGCATCCCGGCCAAACTGGATGCCGGAAAGCTGTTTGCCTGATGGACGCCCAAAGCTACACCGCGCAGGAGCGGCGCGCGGCCAATCAGGTCTGGGCCGCTGCCGGAGCCTACGGCTTTGAGCCGCTGTTTCTGGCCCGCAACACGGACGGCACCATTGATTTTTACATGAACTGCATCGTAGGGCTGGTGCACAAATACTACGGTGACGCGCTGATCCGGGAGATTTTTTCTGCTTGGGAGGGCGATGTGCGCCAGCCCATGCTGGACGACATGGCGTGGCTCTATCTGGAAAACGCCGCCTACCGGCTGGAGCTGCCCCGCCGCCCGGTGCTGGAAGCGCTGCGGTTTGCCCACGCGGACTACTTTTTTGCCATCCAGTACAAGCTTTCGCGGCAGGAGTGGATGGCGAAAAACCAGCTGGTGTACACCATGCAGGCTGCCCGCTGGCGCAAGGTGCTGGGACGCACCGCCCCGGTCATGACCCCCTACGAGAGCAGCCTTGCCGCCGCGCTGGCACCGAAGACCGTACCGGAACCAGCACAGCTCAAAAACGACCTGCTGGCGCTGTTTGCAAAATTTGCCCTGTTTGACGGCGAGGTACGCCAGAAGCCCGCGCTGCATCTGCGGCTGCAAGGCTTTTTGGCAAAGCTTGCCACCAAAACCATGCCCACCCAGATGATCAAGACCGACCGGGTGACAGTGGAGCATTCCGGCGCGGTGGATGCCACAGGCAGCGGGTTGGCGGTGGACAAGCGCCGGGCAAACATTACCCTGAAGCAACGCGCCGCACAGGATCGCGCCTATATTGAAAGCTGCTTCGGGCGCTGCTTCTACCCGCCAGAGCAGCTGCGCAAGGCCGAGCAGGAGTTGTGCACCGGGGTGCATCTGGGCTGTCATTTGTGGTTCAGCGCCGGTGTGCCCAGCCCGGCACAGGCACCTACCCCGGAGGCGCGGCAGCTGGCACAGCAGGCCGAATTGCAAGCCGAACGCAACCGCGCCTACTATGCAAAAAATCAGGAGCTGCATCGAAGTGTTGTACTGCGCCTTACCGAGCAGATCCGCAACTGTATTCTGGTGCATCAACAGCCCGACCAGCGGGTGGCACGCAGCGGCAACCTGTGCGCCGGGCGGGTGTGGCGCGCCCCTTACCTGAACGATAGCCGGGTGTTTTTGTGCCCGGAGGAGGAAAACTGCCCTGCCTTTACGGTAGATCTGCTGCTGGACGCCTCCGCCTCCCGCCTGCACTGTCAAGAGGTGATCGCGGCGCAGGGCGTCATATTGGCCGAAAGCTTGGCCAACTGCGGCATTCCGGTGCGAGTAAGCGCCTTTAGCAGCCTGCGGGGCTACACGGTACTGCGGGTGCTGAAAGGCTTTGCGGACAAGAACCGGCAGAACATCTTCCGGTACTTCGCCTCAGGCTGGAACCGGGACGGTCTGGCGCTGCGAGCTGCGGGCGATCTGATTCAGTACGCCCCCGGCCCCGCCCCGCGCCACCTGATGATCCTGCTGACCGATGCCAGCCCCAACGACAGCCGCCGCATTCCGCCCACAACAGAGAACCCGCTGGGCTGCGCCTACGAGGACGCCGCCGGTGTTACCGATACCGCCGCGCAGGTGCGCACCTTGCAGCGGCAGGGCGTGCGGGTGTCTGCCGTTTTTATGGGCGAGGACAGCAGCGCCGGTGCCGCCACGCAGATCTACGGCAAAAATATGGCGCGCATCCGCGGCATGGATCAGCTTGCCCGCGCAGCCGGACGGCTGATCCAGAACGAGATCCGGGAGCTTGGCGATTGAAGAAATATAAAATGACCCCTGTGGGAGCAACTCCTGCCTTAGTCGGCATCTCCCGCAGGGGTCATTTTTCACAACCGCTTATCATAAAGCACAACCATGCTTTGAACTTCCGTTTGCTCTACGCCATAAGTTTTTGCAAAATTTTGTCGTTTCGAAGAAACTTGCAGTTGTTTTTTCCTCAAAAGTATGCTATACTACGTTCAGAGAAGTTTTATACAGCCTGTCGGCCCGATCACCCGGCTGGCACTTTTACAACGTTTCGCTGTTTGCTTTTTAGGAAGGAGATCAATCATGGACGCTTCCCGTTATTTTGACGCCATGCACAACGCCATGTCCACCCTGCACGCCGGTGCACAGCTGCTGCTCACCATCCGTTTGCAGGACACCTGCGGCAACGATGCCTATCTTGAAGTAAAACAGCTGCCCGGGGAGCAGAGCGCCCTTGTGTGCTACTCCACCATGGGGCGGCGCTGCCTGAATTTTCAGCTGTTCCGCAAGGGCTGGCAGCTGTGCCACAATGCCGATGGGCAGCTGACCGGACGTTTTCCGTCCAGTGCCGACAGCCTGCTCAGCCAGACCGACTTCCGCGCCTACTGCCGGGAGGATCGGCTGGATGCCGCCCGCACCCAGCGCCTTGTGGAGGAACTGGGGCAGCGCGCCGGCACGAACTACGTTGGTATCATCCCGCAGAATGCCCGCACCGGCGCACAGATCACAGTCGAAAGCCACCTCGGCCGCGGCGCACGCTGGAGTTACTGGAGTCAGGACGCTTCTCCCTGCCTGCCGCTGGCCGCAATTTTGTACTGGCTGGCTGATTTTCTGGCCGGAAACGAGCGCCGTGCCTTGCAGTCTGACCCGCAGGCCGCTACACTGGCTGCGCAGTGGCTGGCAAAGGACACCGCTGTGTTCTTCTGCCCCTCCCCTGCCCTGACGGTATCCTCTGCGACCGGTCATAGTGCCCCTGCTGCACGGCGCACCCGCCCCGCGCCGGTGCCTGCCGCACGCAGCAAGAGCTGGCAGAGCGTTCTTGCTGCCATGGCTGCCGTGTAAGCAAGACATCGTTATTTCAGCATGGTTTACATAAAAAGACGAGTGCATCGGCAAAACCGTGCACTCGCCTTTTTTCTTATTATCAAACAGCAAAAAAGCACCCCGCCAGCCGTTTCCGGTCAGCGGGGTGCTCAGTGCTTAAAGGTTACGGTTCAGCTTACGCTGCACGGCACACAGAGGAGATCACTCCTCGATGTAGCCGTACTGGAAGTACCAGTAGCCGTAGGGGCTGTGCCAGGTGCCCTTCAGAGAGGAGCTCTGCAGCCAGTAGTCGTTGTAGTAAGCGATGGGCAGGCAGCCGGTATCCTCCATGAGGATGTCCTCAGCCTTGTGCAGCTGTGCAAAGTGCTCGGAGACATCAGCCACGCGGGAAGCCTCGATCGCAGCATCGAACTCGGGGTTGGAGTACTTGCCATCATTGTTGCCGTTGCCGGAGCAGAACAGATCCAGCATGTTGGAGGGATCATTGTAGTCCATGACCCAGCCGTTACGGGCAACATCGTACTCGCCTGCACGACGAGCGGCGGTGAAGGAAGACCACTCCATCTTGCTGATGGTCAGGGTGATGCCCAGATCGCCCCAAGCCTGCTGCAGGTACTCTGCCAGAGGCACATGGTAGCCGGCATCGTTGCAGCTGTACTCGATGGTGGGGTAGCCCTCGCCGTTAGGATAGCCAGCCTCAGCCAGCAGCTTCTTAGCCTCGGCCAGGTTTGCCTCGTAGTCGGCAGAGATGTAGGGAGCATTGCCGTTGTCGTGGAAGTAACCGTTCTCGTCCACGATGCTAGGGCCAACGATGCTGTCGGCGGTGGAGTAGGTGCCCTGCATGATGGTGTTGGCAACATAGTCGCGGTCGATAGCCAGGCTCAGAGCCTTACGGACCTTGGCATCCTTGAAGGCATCGCGCTTCAGGTTCAGGCTGACGTAGTAGGTGCCCAGAATGGTGTCAACGTAGAAGTCGCCGCCGTCCTCTGCCTTGGTCAGGCTGGGGATCTCATCGGTGGGCACGTCCTTGATCAGGACAGCCTCGCCGCTGTTGTAAGCAGCGAAGGAAGCGGAAGAGTCCTCCAGCAGCAGCAGGGTGATGCTGTCGGAAACGATCTTGGAGTTATCCCAGCCGCCGACATAGTTGGGGTTCTTGGTCAGGACGATACGCTCGGAGGGGGTCCACTCAGTGATCATATAAGGGCCGTTGCACACATAGGTGTCGGGAGAGGTGCACCATGCATCGCCATTGGCCTCAACGGTAGCCTTCTGCACGGGGCTCATAGCAGCAAAGGCAGCGATCTTATCAAAGTAAGAGCAGGGATAGCCCAGAACAATGGTCAGGGTCTTGCCGTCATCGCTTGCCTTCACGTTCAGAGCATCGAGATTGGGCTCCACGGTGGGGTTGCCGTCTGCATCGGGGAAGCCGGCAGCTTCTTCAAAGCCGTCGATCATGCCCAGGCAGGTCTCTGCGTAGGGGGCAGCGGTATCGGGGTCAGCCATACGCTTGAAGCTGTACTCGAAGTCCTTGGCGTTCAGCTCGCTGCCGTCGCTCCACTTCAGGCCGTCACGCATGGTGAAGGTCCAGGTCAGACCGTCCTCGCTGGTGGTCCAGCTCTCAGCCTGACCGGGAACAGTCTCGTTGTTCTCGTTGATGATCAGCAGGGTCTCGAAGACAGTGATGATGGTGTTGCCGCCATCCACAGCGCTGTTCAGAGCGGGGTCCAGAGTCTCGGGGTTAGAACCATACTGGACGGTGAAGCCAGCGGTGTTGATGCTGCCGGTAGAAGAACCAGCAGAAGAAGCATTGCCGGAGGTTGCGGTAGAACCGGACTTGTTACCGCCACAGGCTGCCAGACCCAGAGCAGCGGCACCCACGCCTGCAACCTTGAGGAAATTACGACGAGAAATGCGTTTCATAATAATATCCTTCCCTTATATCAAATTTTGAGTGTGCCAGGTTCCCCCAGCCGCCTCTATATTCGATCCGATGCAAAAATTGTACACCGGAGGAACACGATTGATTATAATGCGTTCTCATGCCGGTTACAAGTCTAAAACTTGGACTGTAACCATTTTGTGACAACATTTCAGTGATAAGTTGAATTGTTTTCATCTTTCACTGTGGTGAAGTGTTCTCACTTCACGCGGTCAAGGTGATGGCAGGCTGCCCAGTGGCCGGTGGAGACCTCCTTGAACTCGGGCACCTCGTTTGCGCACTGCTCATCCGCATAGGGGCAGCGGGTGCGGAAACGGCAGCCAGACGGCGGGTTCAGGGGGCTGGGCACATCGCCCTGCAGCACAATGCGCTTGGACTGGCGAGCCGTAATGGGGTCTGCCACCGGAATAGCGGAGATCAGGCTGCGGGTGTAGGGGTGGATGCTGTGAGTGATCAGCTCGTAGCTGTCGGCCAGCTCTACCATCTTGCCCAGATACATGACGCCGATGCGGTTGGAGATGTGCTTGACAACGCTCAGGTCATGGGCGATGAACAGGTAGGTCAGACCCATCTCCTGCTGCAGATCCTCGAACATATTGACGACCTGTGCCTGAATGGAAACGTCCAGTGCGGAAACAGGCTCGTCACAAACGATGAACTCGGGGTTCACAGCCAGTGCACGGGCAATGCCCACGCGCTGACGCTGACCGCCGGAGAACTCGTGGCAGTAGCGGTTTGCGTGCTCGCTGTTCAGGCCAACGCGCTCCAGCAGAGCGATGATCTTATCGTGGCGGTCCTTTTCATTCTCGGCCAGATGATGGATATCAATACCCTCACCCACGATGTCGCCAATGGTCATACGAGGATCCAGACTTGCGTAGGGATCCTGAAAAACGATCTGCATCCGGCGGCGATAGGGCAGCATATCCACTGCGATCTTGTTTTCCTTATCAAACAGCAGGTTGCCGTCATAGTAGATCTTGCCGCCGGTAGGCTCGTACAGGCGCAGCAGGGTGCGGCCGGTAGTGGTCTTGCCACAGCCGGACTCGCCCACCAGACCAAGGGTCTCGCCCTTGCGGATGGCAAAGCTTACGTCATCCACAGCCTGAACGTACTTGCGGTTCTTGCCCACACCGCCGGCGGGGAAATACTGCTGCAGGTGCTGGACTTCAACCAGCGTCTTGTGTTCACTCATTCTGCCTTTTCCCCTTTCTCAAATGCAGCCTTCTGCTGCAGCCAGCAGTAGGTATAGTGGGTATCGCTGAGCTCGGTGCGCGGGGGCATCTTGCTCAGACAGATCTTCATGCAGTTCTTGCAGCGGGGCGCAAAGGGGCAGCCGGCCGGCGGATTCAGCAGATCCACAGGGGTGCCCTCAATGGGCACAAGGCGCTCGTGCTCTGCGGTGTTCAGCTTGGGGATGGAGTTGATCAGACCCTTGGTGTACTCGTGACCCGGCTGGTAGAAGATCTCGTCGGTGGTGCCGTACTCCACAATGTGGCCGGCGTACATGACGGCGATCTTCTCGCACATGGAAGCCACAACGCCCAGATCGTGGGTGATCATGATGATGCTCATACCCAGCTTCTTGCGCAGATCCTGCATCAGCTCAAGGATCTGTGCCTGAATGGTCACGTCCAGTGCGGTGGTGGGCTCGTCAGCGATCAGCAGCTTGGGCTCACAGGCCAGTGCAATGGCGATCATCACACGCTGGCGCATACCGCCGGACAGCTCGTGGGGGTACTGCTTCAGGCGCTTTTCAGGCTCGTTGATGCCAACCAGCTCCAGCAGCTCCTTGGCGCGTGCCCATGCCTCCTGCTTGTTCTTATCAGTGTGCAGGCGGATGACCTCCACGATCTGGTTGCCGATGGTGTACACCGGGTTCAGGCTGGTCATGGGGTCCTGGAAGATGATGGAGACTTCGTTGCCGCGGATCTTGCGGAAGTCCTTCTCCTTCATCTTCTCGATCTCGTGGCCGTTGAACCACACCTTGCCGCCCACCAGCTTACCGGGGTAAGCGGTCAGGCCCATAACGGAGTAGGCGGTGACCGACTTACCGGAGCCGGACTCGCCCACAACGCCCAGAACATCGCCCTGATTCATGGTAAAGGAAACGCCGTTCAATGCCTTTACTTCGCCCGCAGGGGTGAAGAAAGAAAGGCGTTCATCTTTGATATCAAGAATTTTCTCGCTCATTTCTGTTCACCTCATCAATTCTTCAGCTTCGGGTCAAAGGCATCGCGCAGGCCATCGCCGAACAGGTTGAACACAAGGATCATCACGCTGATCATCAGTGCGGGGGCGATCAGCAGATGGGGGTAGGTGTTCATGCCCTTGACGGCATCGGTAGCCAGAGAGCCCAGAGAAGGCAGCGGGGCTGCAACACCCAGACCGATGAAGCTCAGGTAGCTCTCGGTGAAGATGGAAGCGGGGATCTGCAGGGTGGTGGTAACGATCAGGGTACCAATGCAGTTGGTGAGCAGGTGCTTTTTGATGATACGGCCGCTGGAAGCGCCCAGTGCGCGGGCAGCGGTAACGTACTCGCTCTCCTTCAGGATCAGGATCTGGCTGCGGACGATACGCGCCATGCCGACCCAGTACAGCAGAGCAAAGATGATGAAGATGGAGATCATGTTGGGGCCAAGGGTCTGCATCCACTTGAAGCCGGGCTGGGTGGACAGCGCATCCAAAGGATCCTTCAGAGCCATGCCCAGCAGGATGATCAGCAGAATATCCGGGATGGTGTACAGAATATCCGTGATACGCATCATGATATTGTCCACCCAGCCGCCGGCGAAGGCGGAAACTGCGCCGTAGGTAGCGCCGATGATCAGCACCAGCACAGAGGCGATCAGACCGACAGACAGGCTGACGCGGGTGCCCATCATGATACGCACCGCAAAGTCACGGCCCATACGGTCGGTACCCAGAATGTGCGGGAACACCTTTTCGCCGGCATCGATGCGGGCCTGCTCGGAGGCAGAGTACTCGAACGGTGCCAGATTATTGCTGCCCTTCACCTGCTCCGAGTAGCTGTAGGGCCACACGGCGGGCAGAAGGTAGGCAAAGATGGCAATGGCAATGATGAACACAAAGCTGACCATGGCGATCTTGTTCTTCTTCAGGCGGCGGATACCGTCCTTCCAGAAGTTGACGCTCTCGCGCATGACCACCAGACTCTGCTTTTCTTCATTGCTGGCGGGCAGAAAATCCTCCGCATTGAGCTGCAGGCTGAGCGGATTCTTTTTAATGTTTTCCATGAAAATCGCTCCTCTCTTACTTCAGCTTGATGCGCGGGTCAATGATCTTATAAAGGATATCCACGATCACGTTAGCAATGATGACCATGCTGGACAGCAGAATGGTGGTGCCCATGATCATGGTGTAGTCACGGTTGGTGATGGCAGACACGAAGTCGCGGCCCAGACCGGGCACGGAGAAGATCTTTTCCACCACGAAGGAACCGGTCATCAGGCCGGCCAGCATGGGGCCAACGTAGGTGATGACAGGCAGGATGGCGTTGCGCAGTGCATGCTTGAACAGGATCATGAACTGGGACACGCCCTTTGCGCGGGCAGTGCGCATATAGTCCTGACCCATGACGTCCAGCAGGCTGGAGCGCATCAGACGGGTGATATATGCCGAGGGGTAGATGGCCAGTGCGGTGACCGGCATGATATAGGCGGCTGCGCTGTTCAGGCCAACCGTAGGCAGCACCTTCATGTTCATACCAAACTGGTATAGCAGCAGCACGCTGGAGATAAAGCTGGGGATCGCGATGCCGCAGGTTGCAAACACGATAATAATGTTATCCAGCCACTTGCCGCGGTTATAAGCGGAAATGCAGCCCAGCGGGATGCCCACGCACAGAGCCACCACCACTGCAATGCCTGCCAGACGGCAGGATACCGGCAGCTTACTGGCGATGATCTGGTTCACGGTACGGCCGCGCTGACGCAGGCTCAGACCCAGATCGCCGTGCAAAAGGCCCTTCATGTAGTTGACGTACTGCACACCCAGCGGCTTATCCAGGCCATACTTTTCGGCCAGAGCCTGCTGAGCAGCGGCACTGATGGACTTTTCTGCCACGAACGGGCCACCGGGGACCAGGTTCATGACAAAAAAGGTAACCGTAGCCACAATGAAGATACTGAAGATACCCATTGCGACACGCTTGATGATGTACTTTGCCATCGTTTGATGCCACTCCAATCCTATCAATGAATTACTGTTTTTGCTCTCAGGCCGAGCCACACTTTCCCGCAGTCCGCCAGCCTCACACATAGCGGACGTCTGTCCTTGGCACGCGGACAGAAAAGCGAATAATAAAACGATGGCATCTTGCGGTTGCACAAACACCATCGTCCATACCCGAGAAACACTCTATCTATTATAAGGATAACCACGATTTTTGTCAATTTACATGAAAAGAATTCACTTCATTATAGCAAAGCATGAGTGAAATCTTATACTTTATACAAATTTCCTGTATATTTGTAGGTAAAAGTGCTACTTTTCCGACCTTTTGGGGGATTGTTCCGTTGGTGCGTACAATCCGCCCTCCCCTGTCGGCGTAAAAGGCAGCGTCTCTGCCGCAGAGTCATCCCTCCATGTCCTTGGCATTTTTCTCCATATTACAGCCAAAAGGCAAAACAAAACCACCCGCAGCCCCTTTCCGGCACAGTCAGTGCCCGGGAGATGTGCTGCGGGTGGTCATGGGTCGTTTTGCGGGTCAGGAGTACAGTTTTGCGGTCAGCTGGGAGTACATGGCGCTTTTTTGTGCCTTATAGGAGGCCATGGCCTGATCCGCCAATGCGGTGCTCTGGCCGTTGGCGGTCAGAATGGCACGCATCTGGCTGACGATGCTCTCCACTTCCCTGTCGTAGGACGCCTGCATCGCGTACAGTCTGCCGCTTCTTGCCAGCACGATGGAGATCTTGCGCGCCTGTGTCTGCTGAGACTCTGGCAGCGATTTGAACTCTGCCTTTGCTCCGGCAATGCAGCTGTTCAGCTCTGCCTCGGCGCGCGCTTTGACGCTGTACAGCTGCTTCAGCAGCGCCTTAACCTCGGCCTCGTAGGAGGCTTCCTGTTTGCCGGAGGAGGACGACGGTTTTTTTGTACCGGAATTGGCTGTACCGGCAGTCTCCTGCTTGCTGGAGGACGCTGTACTGCTGCTCTCCGTCCGGGAGGCAGATGCCGCCGGAGAAGTATCAGAATTCGCCGGGGAGGAAGCCGCACCTGTCTCCTGCTGCGGAGCGCTGGCGGATGCCTCCTGTTCCCCGCTGCCGGACGCGGCGGCTTCATCTGCCAGTTCCTCCAGCGTGATCTCACCGCTGAGCAGCTTATCGATCTCATCATCCGTCAGGGTGACCTGTGTGCTGTCCGCCGGGGCATCCGGCAGGGTTTCAGGAATACCGGCTGCCATACTGTGGAGGTAGAACAGCACGCCAAGAACAGCTGCTGCCAGCAGAGCCACCAGCGCGCCCAGCACGATCAACACGATTTTCAGGACCTTATTTTTCTTCATACTAAAATCCGCTGCCCGGTCAGAGTAATTCTCTGCCCGGGCAGTTTTCTCCTTACTTTAGGATCAGACCCACATGCCCAAAAACTTTTTGGGCTGATGCAGGTTCACAGCGTCCAGTTCCTGATCGTGGAACAGTTCATCGCCGTTGCGCACGATGCGGGCAGCAGCTTCCCTGCCCAGCAGCTTTTCCAGCTGCTGCACACCCTGCGCCATGCGGGGCGGGCGCTTGTCCGGGGAATGGGTGTCGGTGGAGATGACATGAACCAATCCCCACTGGATGAACTTACACAACTTTTTGCAGAGCTTAGGCTCCAGCAGTGCTCCTGCGTTGATCTGCGCATAGGCACCGGCGGCTACCCAGTCGTACAGCAGGGTGGGATCCTCCAGCACATAGGGGTAGCGCTCGATATGCGCGATCAGCGGCATGATGCCCTGCTGCTGCAGATTGTACAGGGTCTGCCGGATAAAATGCGGCTTGTGGGTGGTGGGGAATTCCAGCAGCAGATAAGCGGTGTCCCCCATGCACAGCGCCCGGGTGTCCAGCTCGCACAGGCCGGGCGAGAAGAACACCTCCGCCCCCAGTTTGAAATCAAACTGCATGGGCTGCCCCTCCAGCGCTGCGGTCAGCTGTTCAAAGGCAGTCTGCCGCTTTACCGTAAAGGCTTCCACTGTGGTACGCTCGCTGTTGAAGTGGCTGGTGAACGCAATATTGCGCACACCATCCTCGTATTCCCTGCGCAGCAGCTCCAGCGAGACTGCTGTATCCTTTGCGCCGTCATCCATGCCGGGCAGAATGTGACAATGCAGATCGGTCATAGCAGTGCTTCCTTATTATTTACCGGCAGTGGCATCCTGCTTGCCGTAGGCATAGTTGTAGTTGTAAGCATAGCTGTATGCGTAGCTGGAGCCCTTGAGTGCCTTCTTCATATCGTAGCGGGTCAGCACGCTGCCCAGCACCCGGACACCGGCATCCTGCAGCTTTTTCACTGCGCCGCGCACCGCATCGGCGGGGGCGTAGTCCGAGCGCACAACGAACATTGCGCCGTCCACATAGCGGCCGATGACGGCTGCATCGGTGACCACGGACACCGGGGGTGCATCAAGGATGACAAAATCGAACTTCTGGCGCAGAGTATCCACCATGGCCTGCATCTGCGGCTGGCTCAGCATCTCAGAGGGGTTCGGCGGCGGGGTACCGGCGGGCAGGAAGGTCAGATTCATTTCCTTCAGTTCCTGCAACGCCTCGTCCAGCGTGCACTGGTTGGACAGCACGTTGGAAACGCCCTTTACGTTGTGACCGGCCTTCAGATAGCGGTGCAGCACCGGCTTGCGCAGGTCGCAGTCCACCAGAGCCACCTTTTTGCCGCTTTCGGCCAGCGTCAGCGCCAGATTGACCGCCACGTTACTCTTGGACTCTTCCGGCACGGTACTGGTGATGACCAGCGTGTGCACGTCCATGGAGCCTGCCATAAAGTCCAGATTGGTGCGCAGAGACTTGTAGGCTTCCACATAGCCAAAGGGCATCTTTTTATCGGTGATCAGCTGCAGGGTGCGGTGCTCACCTTCTTTTTTCTTTTTACCAAACAGATTCCACATCGTCTTACACCTCCGGGATCAGGCCCAGCACGGGCAGGCCGAGCTTCTTCTGAACATCTTCGTCATCCACAACGGTATCATGCAGCAGATGTGCCAGCACCAGAATGCCGCACACCAGCACAGCACCCAGCAGGCCGGCCAGCACAACGTACTTCGTAGTCTGGGGGAACACCTTGTTGGGATCGATGATCACATCGCTCACCGCCTTGCAGGAACCGGCTTCCACCTTTTCCACCAGCACGTCGGGCACGATGTCGGCAATGGTCTGGGCGATCTCACCCGCACGCTCTGCATCCGTATCGGTGACCGTGATCTTCATGATCTGGGTAGCGTCCACATCGGCAACATCCACCATGTCGTACAGCTCGGTGTAGGTCATATCCAGATCCAGTTTGTCGATCACCTCGTTCAGCACGGTGTTGCCCTTGATGATGACCGCATAGGTGCTGATCAGGTTCTTGGCAGAATTGAAGTTATCACTGGTAAAGGTGGAGGAGTTATCCTGCCGGGTATTCACGATCATGTTGATAGAGGCCTGGTACTTGGGTGTAAGCGCAAACACGCACACCAGCAGGCAGATCAGCGCTGCCGCAACAGCTGCTGCCACGATCTGCACGGCATGCGCCCACAGCAGGCGGGCCAGTTCCATCAGATCAATGGTCTCCTCGTCCTCCGTGCTCCGGAGCGACTGTCCCATAGTTGCTTTTTCGTCCATAATAGCGAAACTCACCTTTCTTGTTTTCCGCAGTGCAAGAAATGTACACCGGGTTCCTATAGATACACATTCGTTTTATAATGATAGCACATCTTGTTGTATTTTACAAGCAGCAAATGCCATTTTCTGCCGGCAAATATATGGACAAAATATGCCCTGCCCCGTACAAAAAAGGCATCCGCAGCACATGGATGGCTGCGGATGCCTTCGTTTTACGGATTTTTAGCGAATACGCTTAGCGGGAGCCCTTATCGTAGGGGATACCCTCGGCCTTGGGTGCCATGCTGTTCTTGGAGGTGAAGGCCAGAATGACCATGGAGGCCACAAAGGGCATCATATTATAGATGTTGCTGGACCAGTGCAGCTGCGCAAGGAAGGTAGAGTCTGCAATATTGGCAAGGCTCTTGAACACGGCAAAGAACATGGCCGCGCCAAAGATGTGGAAAGGCTTCCACTGGCCAAAGATCATAACTGCCAGTGCCAGAAAGCCTGCACCGGCCACGCCGACTTCAAAGTTCCAGGTCTGCACCGGGGGCACGATATACGCCAGACCGCCGACGGCGCCCAGCGCACCGGAAAGGATGACACCGGCGTAACGCATCTTGTAAACGTTGATGCCCACCGAGTCCGCAGCCTGCGGGTGCTCGCCGCAGGCACGCAGGCGCAGGCCAAAGCGGGTCTTGTACAGCACGATGTAGCTGACCACCAGCAAAATCAGCCCCAACGGCACGAACACGCTGAGTTCCAGCCCGCCGATGCTGAACAGGAAGGGCTTGTTGGAATAGTTCAGCTTGGCGCTGCCGCTCTCGCTGAAGTACTTGGAGATGACCACGGCAATGGCGGTAGCCAGCAGGTTCAGTGCCGTGCCGCCGATGGTCTGGTCCGCCTTCAGGTTGATGGAGGCAAAGGCCAGCAGCAGACTGTAGATCACGCCCGCCAGCGCTGCCACCAGAATGGAGATCAGCACCACAAGGAAGGGCGACAGGCTTGCAGGCAGCATGGTCAGGGTAAGCACACCGGCCACACCGCCGATGACCATGATGCCCTCCAGTGCAATGTTGATGATGCCGGAATGTTCGCTGAACATACCGCCCAGTGCCACCAACATCAGCACGATGCCGTACAGCAGGGTATATTTGATCAGAAGCAGCATATTACTTGCCCTCCTTTTTGGTCTTTTCTGCGGCAGATGCAGGCTCTGCGTTCACATTGGTCTTTTCGGCATTCCGGAACAGCAGGCTCTGGATCTTGCCGCGGAACAGCATAGAGAATGCGCACAGGTAGATGATGATGCCGCTGATCAGATCCGAGATCTCAGTGGGGTAAAATTTGGTGGACAGGAAGGAGCCGCCGACCGAGATGTGGGAGATGAACAGCGCGGAGAACACGGTACCGATGGGGTTGGAGCTTGCCAGCAGTGCCACCGAGATACCGTTGAAGCCCATGCCCGGCAGGCTGGTGGAGTTCAGCGGGTTCCACTGGGACACGTTGGACAGATAGAACAGGCCTGCGCCGAAGCCTGCCAGCGCACCGGCAATGGCCATGGAGAGGATGATGTTCTTCTTTTCGTTGATACCGGCGTAACGGGCGGCGTTCTTGTTCAGGCCAACAGCCTTGAGCTCGTAGCCGAAAGTAGTCTTGTTCAGCACCACCCAGATCAGCACAGCCACCGCTGCCGCTAAGAAGATGGCAATGGTGGTGCTATTGGTCTGGAACAGCTTGTTCAGGCCAAAGTCCGGGATCAGGGACTGGGCAAAATCGGCGTTCTTGCTCAGGTTCAAAGTACGGGTGTTGCGCACATCGTACATGGGGCCGGTACCGTTCTGGTAGATGAGCTCATTCACCAGATACAGGCCGATCCAGTTGAACATAATGGAGGTAATGACCTCGTTGATGTTGAAGTAGGCCTTGAAGAAACCGGGGATCGCGCCCCACAGGCCGCCCAGCACGGCTGCTGCCAGCAGACAGACGAACCAAGGCAGCTTAAGCATGATGGCGCAGTACAGCGCACCATAAGCGCCCAGCGTATACTGACCGGCTGCACCGATGTTGAACAGGCCGGTCTTGAAGGCAAAGCCGACCGAAAGGCCGGTCATGATGAGGGGAGCCGCATTGGCCAGCTCCTTGCCGACGCCGTAGGGGGCATCGTAGAAGCCGCCCTTGACGATGCGGACGAAGCCGTCGCCCCAGGCGTGGGCCGGGTTGATGGCCAGCAGCACCAGGAAGCCAACGGCCATGCCGATCACGATGCACAGCAGCGCGGCCAGAACGCTCGTGATGGAGCTGTTCAGATTGCTGCGGGAAAGTTTTTTGTTTTTCATCTGTTACTTGCTCTCCTTTCCCTGCTTGCGCGCGCCTGCCATATACAGGCCCAGTTCCTGCACGGTGGTGGTCTTGGGATCAAATTCGCCCACGACCTCGCCCTCGTACATGACAAGGATACGGTCGGACAGGTTCATGACCTCGTCCAGTTCCAGACTGACCAGAAGCACGGCCTTGCCCTTATCGCGCTGGGCCACGATCTGGCGGTGGATGTATTCGATGGCGCCGACATCCAGGCCGCGGGTGGGCTGCACGGCCACCAGCAGCTTGGGGTCTTTGTCGATCTCGCGGGCGATGATGGCCTTCTGCTGGTTGCCACCGGACATGCTGCGCACGATGGTGGCACTTCCCTGACCGCTGCGCACGTCGTACTGCTCGATCAGCCGGTCGGAATACTCCCGCACCTTCTCGCTGCGGATGAAGCCGTTCTTCTGGAACTCCGGCTGCCAGTAGCGCTGCAGCACGATGTTGTTTTCCAGACTGTAATCCAGCACCAGACCATGCTTGTGGCGGTCTTCGGGGATGTGGCTCATGCCGTCCTTCGAGCGCTCGCGGATGGAAGCATTGGTGATGTCCTTGCCGTCCAGCGTGACCTTGCCGGAGTTGAACTTTTCCAGACCGGTCAGGCCGTAGACGAACTCGGTCTGGCCGTTGCCCTCGATGCCTGCCAGACAGACGATCTCACCGGCATGCACCTGGAAGGAGACGTTCTTGACGGAATCCTTCTTGTGCTGGGCGTTGTGCATGGTGACATTCTCCACGTCCAGCACGACCTTGCCGGGGGCTGCGGGCTTTTTTTCGACCTGAAGCTGGACATCGCGGCCGACCATCATGCGGGAAAGCTCTTCCTTGGTGGTGTCCTTGATGTCCACGGTGCCCATATACTTGCCCTTGCGCAGAACAGTGCAGCGGTCTGCCACCGCCATGATCTCGTTGAGCTTGTGGGTAATGAACAGGATGGACTTGCCTTCCTTCTTGAACCCGCGCATGATCTCCATCAGTTCGTCGATCTCCTGCGGGGTCAGCACTGCGGTAGGCTCGTCGAAGATCAGGATCTCGTTGTCGCGGTACAGCATCTTCAGGATCTCAACGCGCTGCTGCATACCAACAGAGATATCGCTGATCAGTGCATCCGGGTCCACGCGCAGGCCGTACTTTTCGCTCAGGGCCATCACCTTTTTGCGTGCCTCGGCCTTCTGCAAAAAGCCCATCTTGTTGGGTTCCACCCCCAGAATGATGTTGTCCAGCACGCTGAAGCATTCCACCAGCTTGAAGTGCTGGTGCACCATGCCGATGCCCAGTGCGTTTGCATCATTTGGGTTGCGGATGACAACCTCCTTGCCGTTTTTGCGGATCTGACCAGCTTCCGGTTGGTACAGGCCAAACAGCACGCTCATCAGTGTACTTTTGCCGGCGCCGTTCTCGCCCAGCAGGGCATGTACCTCGCCTTTGCGCAGCTGCAGGGTGATATCGTCGTTTGCCTTGATTCCAGGGAACTCCTTGGTAATGTGGAGCATTTCGATCACAAAATCCTCTGCCAATCTGCTCACTCTCCTTTCGTGTCGTTTCGACACCGATACTTCTTTAAGTTCCATTATACCTGATTTGCGGCAATTTGCACATGTCTTTTTTGCTTTTTGGCAGAAAGCACAGACAATAGTATTACTTTTGTACTCTTTTCACGAAGAGTACGCTGCATTTTTCCCGCATTACGCCAATAGAAGACAAAAAAAAGCGGGACACCCCGTTACAGGATGCCCCGCTTTGAAAAGAACTATCGATCGTCCGCAGGCAGGCCTGCCGGACAACAGCTTACTGGATGTAGTTGACGGTGGTGAACTCGCTGACGGTGGGCTTGGTAGCGTCGTCGGAGCTGTTATCAACAGTGATCTCGCCGCTCTTGATCTTGCCCTTGACTTCCTCGTACTCGTCGGTGGTGAAGGACTCGAAGTTCCAGCTGTCTGCATCGGTGGGCAGGCCGATATAATCGCCGTCCTCCAGACCGAAGTTGCCATTGGAACCTGCGATGTCGCCCCAGCTGCCGGCATCGATATCAGCCAGAGCAGTGTTGACAGCCTCGGACAGGCCCTTCATAGCAGAGGTGATGAACGGGTTATAAGCGTAGGTGCCATCTGCAACGCCGTTTGCACCGATGTAGTTCTGGTCAACGTCAACGCCGATGACGTAGCCATTGTTCTTCAGAGCAGCCTCAACAGCGGAGGTGTAGATGCCGCCGCCGCAGGCAAAGACGACCTGAGTGCCGTTGGAGTACCAGCCCTCCATACGGGAGGTGATGTTGGCATCGCCGTAGAACTGGCCGCCGTAGAAGTAGTTGATCTCGATGTTCTGGCCCAGCTCCTGTGCAGCAGCGTCAGCGCCCTGCACGAAGCCATAGCCGTAACGGATGACAGCGGGAACTGCCATGCCGCCCAGGAAGCCCAGCTTGTTCTTGCCGTCCTTGGTGATGGCATAGCCTGCCAGATAGCCTGCCTGCTCCTCCTTGAAGGTGATGCAGTAGCAGTTTGCGGGGATGGCATCGGTGCCGATGTCGCTCTGGGTGACATCAATAGCGATGAACTTGACATCGGGATACTGCTCAGCAGCCCATGCCAGAGAAGCACCGTACAGATAGCCGACGCAGACGATGACCTCAGCGCCGTCGTTGACAGCCTGGCGGATCATGGTCTCGCGGTCCTCATCGGAAGCGTCTGCTTCGGGGATGTAGTACTGGCAGTCATCGCCCATGTAACCGGAAACAGCGGTCCAGCAAGCCTGGTTGAAGCTCTCGTCATCGATCGTGCCGGTATCGCAGGTCAGAGCGACCTTCGTGATCTTACCAGCAGCCTCAGAGCCAGCAGATGCTGCGGAAGAAGCAGCAGCGGAAGAAGCGGTGCTGGTGGAAGAGGAAGAACCACCACAGGCAGTCAGAGCGGCAGCAGCGGCAGCGGCACCAGCCACAGCCAGGAAGTTACGACGAGAAATCATCATAGTGAAAACTCTCCTTTTATGTGATTTGAAAACTTGCGTTTTACGTTCCAAATGTGCACACCTGCACATTTACTGAACCAAGTATAGCCGGGATCTGTGACGAAAGCAAGGAATTTCCGATTACAAAATATTTACAGATTTTTTGTAAAATTCGCGTAAAAGTCTTACTTTTTGTCCAATTTTGCGCTTTTCTGCCCGGTCTGCGGCCTCATTCCTCCACCGCTTTGTTGCCCGCCACGTTGGACGGCCCGAAGCCGAAGGGCAGCAGCTCGTCCATGCTGCGCTCGATGAAATCATCGGGCGTCCTGGCCATGATGACGTTCAGCTCCGGCCCGCCGAACTCGAACAGCGCCTGACGGCAGACCCCGCAGGGCGACGTGATCTGCTTGTTCACCTCGCCCCGGCGGGCCCCCACGACGGCAATGTCGGTGAACCGGGTCACGCCCTCACTCACCGCCTTGAACAGCGCCGTGCGCTCGGCGCAGCTGGTCGGGGTAAAGGCGGCGTTCTCCACATTGCAGCCGGTGAAGACGCGGCCGTCCTCCGCCCGCAGCGCCGCGCCGACCAGAAAGTCCGAGTAGGGCGCATAGGCCCCCTCGCGGGCCTTCAGTGCCCTCCGGATCAGCTCCTTCTTTTCTTCCAGCGTCAGATTCGTCATAGTGTGATACTCCTTTTTATTTCAGCGGATAAACAAACATTTCTGCATCCTTCTGCACAAATCCTATTGAGCGGAACATTGCCTGGGACTGTGCATTGAACGAATAGATCTCCGCAAAGCACTCCGGGTAGCCCTTTTCCCGTGCCAGCTCCAAGATCTTTCCTACCACGGCCCGCCCGATGTGCCGGTTCTGGTATGCCTTGCAGATCACAATGGCAATTTCTCCGCTGGTCTGTAAACAAACATCGCCGCAGAGGATTCCTTCATACTCGATGTAAAACAGATCGCCATGGGCGTTCAGATACTCATACATGTTTTTCAGAATGGATAGATCATAAACGCGTTCCTGATTATCCACCTGGTGGCACAGCTCTGCATCCTGATACCACGGAAGCGTAGTCTCGTAGGCGGGGTAATAGGGAACGAGGCGGAGCGATGGGGTGATGGGAATAGTTTCCCTTCCCTGCTTTTCCATTGTCCTTCCTCCTTTTTCATATCAATTAAAGTATACCCCATTCCTTCTTTTCCCGCAAGCGTTCCGATTTTTCGCATTTTCTGTAACGAAATTTCTTGCATTTTTCATTACAAGTGCTTATAATAGGTTTGAGAAGGAGGCTGAGGTATATGGCAAACGCAGTCAACGTGAATTTTCGAATGGACCCGGATCTGAAGCGCAGTATGGAAGAGGTCTGCGCCGAGATGGGCCTTTCCATGACGACCGCTTTCACGATTTTTGCAAAGAAAGTCTCGCGCGAGCACCGCATTCCGTTTGAGGTCTCTGCTGACCCGTTCTACGCAGAGAGCAACATCAATCACCTGCGTCAGATCGTGCACGATATTGATACCGGAAAAGCCAAGCTGACCGAACATGACCTGATCGAGGTAGATTAAATGAGACTGCTTTGGGAAGAGGAAGCCTGGGAGGATTACTGTCTTTGGCAGACGCGGGACAAAAAGCTGCTGAAACGGATCAACACTCTATTGAAGGACATCCAGCGGAACACCTATGAGGGCATCGGAAAGCCCGAACCGTTGAAGGGCGATCTGAGCGGCTGGTGGAGCCGCCGAATCGACGACACACACCGAATCGTTTATAAAGAGCAGGACGGAAACATCATCATCGCGTCCTGCTTCGGGCATTATGATGACACCTGAAAAGAGGGGGGCAGCTGCCGTGTGGCAGCCGTCCCCCTCTTTCTTTTCAACCCATAATCAGTATTCTGCCCCCAGAGCGACCTTCATCATATTGGTGAAGCTGGTCTGGCGCTGCTCGGCGGTGGTGATCTCCGGCGAAACGAAGCTGTCGGAGATGGTCAGCAGGCAGGCGGCATTCTTGCCCAGGACCTGGGCATTGGCAAACAGAGCGAAGCTCTCCATCTCGACGCAGAGGCAGCCGCGCTCATCCCGCAGCTTCTCCCAGTAGGTAGGCTTTTCCTCGGAGGGCTGACGGTAGAAGACATCCGAAGAGTGGATGTTGCCCTCGATGAGGGGGATGCCCTGCCTGGTCGCCGAAGCACGGAGCTTGTCGTTCAGAGTCTGGCTGGGCAGGGTGATGTCCCCCTCGAAGCCGCTCTGAACGCGGGCATAGTTGGACTCGCTGACCGCACCGGTGGCCAGCACAACGTCGAACAGCCTGGCCTTGTCGGTGTAGCTGCCCGCCGAGCCGATGCGGATGATGTTGTCCACATCGTAGAACTTGAACAGCTCGTAGGAGT